>Ga0326728_10009092_pt1 | contig 24140 bp, 19 predicted proteins | sample MB3enrmetagenome_FD_207602 | JGI IMG/M metagenome (GOLD analysis project Ga0326728, IMG submission 207602) | Lab enriched peat soil microbial communities from McLean, Ithaca, NY, United States - MB31MN | ecosystem: Environmental > Terrestrial > Soil > Wetlands > Peat | place: USA: New York... | reverse complement strand
GCAATGGGCCCCTAACCCTTGACCGGAATTGAGTCGCGAGCGCTCCCTCAGGGACTCAGGCTCGCCGCATACGACGTTTCCATCATCAAGGGAACGCCCTGCCATCGCTCAATCGCGATTCTTGGGCGATAACTAATTTCGCGAACTTTGTGGCGCATAGTGTTACAATCACAGGAAGCGTCGGTAGCAAACCCTGTACTTCCTCAGAGGCCCGGGGGAAGTACCTTGTACTTGGCTGGGAGGAGCAAATGGCTGAATCTCACCAAGTATTGGAACCTTAAATGTCGATGCCCATTAACCTCTACTACTTCGACCCTTGTGCTGCCGGGGGAGGCTTGCGCGACCTGGGCGAGGGGTACCGCCTCATTCCCATCGCTCGAAATAGAGATAGAATCCCCGCCTGGGAACTGCCTGCGGTTCTCGTGGCCGACGCTACCGAAGATGATCTGGCGCGACTGGAAAAGTCTGCACCCAAGTCAGACGCCTGGCGAATTATCTGCCTGCTGGAGGGCGAGGTGCGCCCTCCAGCCAAACTGGATTCCCGCATTTTTGCCGTGCTTCCGCGCGGAGTGCCCCGCCTGGTCTTGGAAAGAACCATCGAGAAAGCTATTGAAAATCTCCACGCGCAGGAAGAGCACCATCGCACACGCCAGGAATTGCGGCGCGCCGTATCAGACCTTGAGACGCTCAACAAGATCGGTGTGGCGCTTTCCAACGAGCGCAACACCGATTCGTTGCTCGAACTGATCCTCAGCAAGAGCCGGGAAATTACTTCGGCGGACGCCGGCTCACTCTACCTGGTGGAGGAAGAGGGCAGCGGCAACAAGCATCTGGTCTTCAAGCTGACGCAGAACGACAGCCATTCGGTGCCCTTTCGCCAATTCACCATGCCCATCGACATGCATAGCATCGCCGGCTATGCTGCGTCCACCGGGCAGATCCTCAACATTAAGGACGCTTACCGCATTCGCAATCTGCCCTTTCGGCTCAACCGCGACTTTGACCAGAAGTTTGGCTATCGCACCAAATCCATGCTGGTTCTTCCCATGAAGAATCAGAAGGACGAAGTGATCGGGGTGCTTCAGCTTATTAATTCCAAAGTACATCCCGGCGTGAAACTGAAAACGCGCAAAATTGTGGGGGAGGAAGTCCACCCGTTCTCGCAGCAGAGCCAGGACTTGGCCTGTTCTCTGGCCAGCCAAGCGGCGGTGGCTCTGGAAAACAACCTGCTCTACCGCGACATCGAGAAGCTGTTTGAAGGCTTCGTGCGCGCCTCGGTGACGGCCATTGAATCGCGCGACCCCACCACCTTCGGCCACTCGGAGCGCGTTGCCAAGCTCACTGTGGCGCTGGCGGAGACGGTAGACCGCCTGGACTTCGGCCCTTACAAAGACATCCACTTTACGCGCGAAGACATTCGCGAGATTCGCTACGCGTCGATTCTGCATGACTTCGGCAAGGTCGGCGTGCGCGAAGAAGTTCTGGTCAAAGCCAAGAAGCTCTACCCTCCGAACCTCGAGCTTATCAAGAAGCGGTTTCAGTACATTCGCAAAGCCCTGGAGCTGGAAGCCTACCGGAAAAAGCTCGATCACGTCCTGCGCAACAGCAATCATGGGTACGAGGAGAGCTTCGCTCTGATCGAGAGGGATCAATGCCGGGAACTTCAGAATCTTGATGATTTCCTGCGAAGCATCCTCGAGGCCAATGAGCCCACGGTGCTGCCGGAGAAGACCTCGGAGAAACTCACGCAGATCGCAGGCTGGAGCTTTGACGATCCCTCCGGCCCCACCGAGCCCCTGCTCACCCAGGACGAGTTGAAATTGCTTTCCATCACCAAAGGAAGCCTAAACGCTGACGAGCGCCTGCAAATCGAATCACATGTCATTCACAGCTTCCGCTTCTTGAGCCAGATTCCTTGGACCAAGGAATTGAAACGCGTCCCGGAAATCGCGCGGGCACATCACGAGAAACTGGATGGCTCGGGATACCCCTACCACATGAAGGCGGAGGACATTCCCTTCCAATCGAAGATGATGACCATCTCCGATATCTTCGATGCGCTCACGGCGCGCGACCGGCCTTACAAGCGAGCGGTGCCGATTGAGCGAGCCCTGAACATCATCGGCGACGAAGTGAAATCGCAGCTTCTCGATCCCGTGCTGTTCAACCTCTTCATCGAGGCCAAAATCTACCAACTCACCGCCAACGATTGAAGCTGGCGGCAGCTTCCAGTTGTCAGTTTTCAGCGTTCATCTAAGGCTTGGCTGCGTCCTGCTTTCTGCCTATTGTTAATAGGGGTGCCACGACCAGAGGGATTCTCATACCAGCACGTTGCGAGTGACCCGAACTGTAGCTTCCACCCCCGAATACACTTCACCTTTCCCCTGGGCGAAACGTAATGAAATCGGAAGCAAAGACTGAGCCGAATTCCTAACAGCTACCGGGCGGCAGCTTGAGAAGCCGGCCCCCTCAGGTACTGGGGGTCGAAGCGTTGGAACTTCAGACCGCAGTGTGGACAGATCATCAACCCCAAATTGGGAGGCGGACTTGCCAGGCGAGTAATTTCCATTCGGAATGCCTTTTTGCAGGCAGGACAACGGGAAAGCGGATAACAACTTTGCATATAAAAAGTCTCCATGAGGACTCCAGCAGACCTTGAATCGTATCACCGAGAAGCGGCAAATGCAACTCGATGGGCAACGTCCTCCCTGACCTATATGGGCTCAGAGGAGGACGAGTGGTCCTCTGTGGGGATTTAGAGAATAAGCTATTTATTTTCAATTACATACTGATGTTGTTTCGCTGCGACGTTTCTACATCAGCAATAGTCGTTCACAGGTTGTCCCTGCTCGGAACGCTCAGGCCGGTGGGACTTTGCCCCCCGAAACCCCACCGAAAGCCAAGTCTTGCGGTAGCGGGCTCGTCTGCTTACGCCGTCGTTCCTGCCTGCCGCTTGGCGCCATACGGCCGACTGGGGTGAGAGACCCTGGTCTATGCCCCGTGGTGATAAACCTCCCACCCCTTGTAGTTGGCTAATGCGTCAGCGACGGCGCGGCCAAAATGGCTGCGATTGACGGCCACGTGGTGCTCGTAACCGTGCTTGCAAACGTATTGCAGGAGGGCTTGCAGGCCGGCGATTTTCACCACCCCGTAACCACCGAAACTCTGGAGCTTGTCCGACGTGATTTCGCCCTCGCCACAATAGGCGCGCAGTTTGCCCTGTAAATCGTCGGTAGAGACACGGCAATAGGTGAGCGGGCCCGCCTTGAGGGTGCCGACAACGGTGCCAAAAGTATTGTCCTTCCCCACCGAGCCGGCGATGATTTCCTGGAAATCCATTTTGAAGTCCTCAAAGAAGTGCTTGGGCAGGTTCGAGCAGTGGAAGATCACAGCTTTGTCCGGATCCTCGCCGTAGTTGTTATTCCAATCGACGATGGCGCTGGGCGCGCCGGCGGCGAGTTGCAGGACGTACATGCCGATCATACCGATCATATCGGTTTCACAGGCACTGGGCATCAGGCTATTCGACATCATGCTCATCAACGTGCAGGGGACAACGCCAAAGAATTCCTGCATGGCTGTCCAGCATTGGACGGACGAACCCGCCAGTGCGTTGTCCTTCATCCAGTCGTCCACCACTGCCCCAAACTTTGCCATTTTCACCAGTGGCGCTGCCGGAACCCCCTGTGTCGCCACGTAGCCGTGAATGCTCTCCAGCTTGGCCTTGACTTTCGGGTCATCGTCCGATAGCCGGCCGATGCGGCCGAAGACTTCCGAAAGGTCGAGCGTCTCGACGGAAATGCCGTGCCGTTCCATCAATTTCTCACTGAACCGCACGGTGTTGAACGCCGCAGGACGCGCCCCCAACACGCCCACGCGGAGGTTCTTCAGCCCCTTGACGATCCGGCAGGTGGCGGCAAAAGCTTCGAGGTCGGCGCGGAAAGCCGGGGATGCGGGCGCCGACGTATGCTGCGACGTCAAGGAGTATTTGATCCCGTACTGCCACAGGTTGTTGCACACGGAAATCTTGCCGCAGAAGCTGTCGCGGCGGCCACCCATGAGCATCTTTTGCGGCTCATCGGGGAAAGCCTGGATAAGCAACGGAACGTCCAGCCCCGCCATGCGAAGGGCATTCGCCACGCCGCGCTCGTCGCCAAAGTTCGGCAGGCTGACCAGCACACCGTCGATTTCCTCGTGGTGTTGCCGGAAAAGGTCGGCGCACTTGCTTGCCTCCTGAAGCGTTTCCACCGCGCCAAACTTGGTATCCTGCGGGGTCAAGCAGACGCTTCCATAACCGTCCTTCTCCAGGACGCGCAGGATCTCCTCGCGCCCGTCACGCGCCAAAACAGCAGGGAAAAAACCACGATTGCCAATGATGACACCGAATGTAGTAGGTTTAGACATGAAATCCTCCTCCCTAAGAAATGTGCTCCCGAATCTTCGTGGCCGAACCTGTCGGGCGGACAATTCTAGCACGCCGCCGGGGGCACGAGAGCAATAAGAAGTCCGCTAGGCGGGGCGCCGGAAGCGATCGAGAATTTGAAAGATAATCAGGCCGAGCGCAACATTCACCAGTAGGGTGCTGGCGATGGCGATGGGTTGAAAGGGCGGAGGCGACTCTAGCAGGGCGTGCTGGAGGACGGTGAGGCACAGGCTGTGGATCAACACGAACGCTGCCGTCAGCACCGTACGCGCCACGAGGGATTCCAATTCAAACCGCGTGCTGGCGGAAGCCGCGAGATAACCCACAATCGCCTTGGCAATCCCGAAGATGCCAATGTAGCCGTGCGAAAGCGCGTCCTGGAGCAGACCCAGCCCCGTGCCCAGCCCGATGCCGAACACTTTTTCGCGCCGCATCAGCGCAAAGTAAATAACGACGAGCAGCGGAAAGTCCATCAAGCGTGCCAGGGGCAGCTTCAGCGGCAAGAAGGTTTGGAGAAGCAGCGCCACCAGTACCACGATGGAAATGATGGCGGGGTGCACCTGAAAAACCGCGACCGGGCGATGGGTGGAAGTAGGCATCGGCGCATAAGACTACCAGAAAGACGGCATACAGCATACCGCAGACAGGAGGCAGGTTCGACGACCGCTGTCCCGTCTGCCGTCTACCGTATCCCGTTTAAGGCTTGTTGCTCGGCGGCTGCCGGCTTAAGGACCACCAATACCATTTCCAGGCGATTCAAGTCTACGGAGGGCTTCACGTTGATGGTTTTGTATATGTTGCCGTCACCCACGTTCATCACCGTTCCTACGGGCAAGCCTTTGGGATAAATCTGGTCGAGCCCGGAAGTCACCACGGCTTCCCCACGGTTTACCACCTCTTCGTTCATGACGTAATGAAGGTCGCAAAAGCCGTTGCTGCCACCCTTCAGGATGCCCTGCACGCGGCTTTGGGCAAGGGTCACCCCCGCCCCGCTGGAGGGATCGGTAATCAGCAGCACCTGCGCCTGGTGCGAGAAAACGGCCAGGGTTTTTCCCACCACGCCTTCCGGGGTGATGACGGCAAGGTCGCTGGTAAGCCCGGAATCCAAACCCTTGTCGATGGAGATGGCGTTGGAGTTCTCCCCGGGGCTAGAGGTATTTCCCATAGTGGAGGCGATGACCTCCGCCGCCATGGTTTGGAACGGCAATTGGTTCTTAAAATCCAGCAAAGCACGCAAACGCTCTGTTTCCCCCGCCTGCTCACCCAGCCGCTGGATTTGCGCCTGCGCAGCCACCAATTGGATGTGCAGTTCCTGGTTTTCCTGCTCCGCGTGCCAGAGGTGGCGATAGGTTCTGTAGGCGGTGGAAGCAACATTCATCAGGCCGCCCAACGAGCGCTCAAAGGGATCGAAAACCTCAACCGCCCAGTAGCGGATTAGCGGCACGTGGTTGTTTCGCGTGATCTGGAGGGAAAGGAGCAGGACTTGTGCAATGACGACCGCCAGGAGGGTAAAAAAGGAGCGGTGCCGCCGGATAAAGACCGGCATGTCGGGTCCGTCGTGAGCCAGCGCTTGGACGGGGCGCGTCAAATCCGGTGAGTTAGGGTCAAACATCGGCTTATTCTATCGCTACCCGGCGCAACAAGTTAAAATCTGTCAACATTCTACCTGTGCCTAATACCACCGAAGCCAGCGGGTCCTCCGCTATGGAGACAGGCAGACCGGTCTCTTCGCGGATCCGTTTGTCGAGATTCTTCAGCAGGCCGCCGCCGCCGGTCAGGACAATACCTCGGTCCGAGATGTCGGCGGAGAGCTCCGGCGGGGTGCGCTCCAGGGCGACGCGGATGGCGTTGAGAATGGTTGAAACGCATTCCGATAGGGCATCTCGAATTTCCGAGTCGTCGATGGTAATGGTCTTGGGAATGCCTTCGAGCAGATGCCGTCCCTTGATTTCCATCGTCAGGGGTTTTTCCAGGGGGTAGGCGGAGCCAATTTCAATTTTAATCTGCTCGGCGGTGCGCTCGCCTATCAACAAGTTATACTTGCGCTTCAAGAAAGAAGTAATGGCTTCGTCCATTTCGTTTCCAGCCACGCGCACGGAGCGGCTGTAAACAATTCCGGAAAGGGAAATAACGGCAATATCGGTGGTTCCGCCCCCGATATCCACAATCATACTGCCGGAAGGCTCGGTAATGGGCAAGCCCGCGCCAATAGCCGCCATCATCGCCTGCTCCACCAGAAAGACCTCGCTGGCCCGGGCGCGCATCGCGGAATCCTGGACGGCGCGCTTTTCCACCTGGGTGATTTCCGAGGGGATGCCGATGACGATCCGCGGGTGAACAAACATAGTACGGTTGTGGGCCTTCTTGATGAAGTAGTTCAGCATCTTTTCCGTCACCTTAAAGTCGGCGATGACACCGTCCTTCAAAGGGCGGATGGCGACGATATTGCCGGGGGTGCGGCCGAGCATCTCCTTGGCATCGCGTCCCACGGCTTCGACATCCCCATTCACTTTATTGATTGCGACAATCGAAGGTTCGTTGACCACAATACCTTTGCCCTTGGCGTATACCAGGGTGTTGGCGGTCCCCAGGTCGATCGCCAGGTCCGAGGAAAAAACGCTGAATAAGGAACGGAGATTCATTGGCTTGTGAGCTCCTGCGGTAATGGACCGGGGTGACGGGCGAAGGGCTGACTCATTCGATCACGACAGTCTTTCGAATCGTATTGGTATTGCCCTTGCGGTCTTGAGCGGTAATCGTGATCTGGTTCGAGCCGGCTGGAAGGGGCGACGTGAAGCCCCGGAACGTGCCGTCCGGTTGAATGGAAAAGACTTGCTCATTGTTGATGATTACGGTTGAGCCGGGTTCCGTCTTCCCTTCCACCTCAACTACTCGGCCGTGCGAAACGTAGTTGGTGACTACCAGATAAGCCTCGCTCCCGGCAACTTGCTGCACCAGGTTCAACCGATTGGCCTGACTGGGTTGACTTTCCACTCCTTTCGCATCAATGGCACTGACCATCCAATAGTAGGTTCCTTCATCGAGCCCGGAAATCGGGATGGAGGTCTGTCCAACAACTTTCTTGTCCACCACGAAATTAGAAAGCATGACCGAGGGAGAAATCTGGAGGTGGTAGGCTTTCGCCTCGGGAACCTTCGTCCAACTGAAATCCAGAACTGTGCCCTTGGGATCTTGTACCAGCTTCAGCTCCATATTCTGGGGGGTCAGCAAGTCGGGTGGAGCAATCACCTTATTTCGCAACAGGCCCGGCTGTTGGGCGGCAAAGGAAACCTGCTCATATTGGCCGAGTTGAACGGTCTGCGAGCCGCGCGTCACTTGCGCCTGGCCTGTGTCCACCGTAAACTCATGGACGTCCTTGTCCGGATCGTTGCGAACCACGGCGCGGCTTTCTTCATTCAAATTCGCCACCGCATCGGCAAAGGAGACTTGCGACGTCGATCCCGGGGTTTCGTAGCGGCCGGTCGTCAAGTCTACCGCGCCCGAGGTGACCTGCACCGCCACCTTCGTGGCGCGGGTCACGGGATCCTCACGGCTTTCCTCCACCACAATGAGCGCATCGGGCTTCAACGTGTAATTGGTGCCATCGGCAAAAATGATGCGCGCCACCCCGTCACTTCCCGTTTGTACGAAGTCGCCCTTTTCCAGGCTGGTATTGAAATCAGCCCGGATCCACTGCGACGAAGCGCCCTTCTTAACGCGTACAGTACCATCCAGATTCACAAAATGGGCTTCCCTCCGCGCCACGGGCGGCACGGAGGGAGCCGGATTGGCCGCCACCGATTCCAGCACGCGCTTCGCCGTTTTGATGACGAAGCCCGGCGAAATCAGATACACGATACCCATCAACGCCAAAAAGGCCAGGACAACGTAAATCGCAATCGTGCGGTAGGAGATGGTCGTCCACTCGACTTCGACGGTGGAGTGACCTCGGTCGCCGACAGGGGGTTGTGTCCGTGGGCTCATGGCGCCTACAATCCAGCAAGCTTATTCTTGTCGAAACCACCGGCATGGTCAAGGAGATTTAACCTACGACAAGCCCGCCCGGCAATTAGGCCACAAGCGGCAGGAGAACACCCAGCGACAGGCACTACGTTCGAATTAGGACAGCACCGCCTAATGACATGCGTTGAAGCCACTCGAACCCTATGCTACGATGTGCGATTGCTCTGAGCACGGTCGCACAAATCTAGGATCAATACCATGGTTCGAAGGAGCTCCCGGTGAAAATCTACGATGGGGAAAATATCCGCAATGTTGCGCTGGTAGGCCACGGTGATACGGGAAAGACACAGCTTGTTTCCGCTCTTCTCTTTACGGCAGGCATGGTGAATCGCCTGGGCAAGGTGGACGAAGGCACGTCGGTGACGGACTACGACGAAGAAGAAATTCAACGCAAGTTTTCCATCAGCGCCTCGCTTGCTTACGCGGAGTGGGGGAAGACGAAAATCAATTTCATTGATACGCCGGGCTACAACATCTTCATGCACGAAACGGAGGCGGCCCTGGTGGCGGCGGATTCCGCGCTGGTGCTGATCCATGCCGTCGCCGGCATCGAAGTGCAAACGGAAAAGGTCTGGGGCTTCTCGGAAAAGTACGGTCTGGCGCGCGCCTTGGTGATCAACCAATTGGATCGCGACCGCGCCAGCTTTGAACGCACGCTCGAAGCCCTGCGCGGCGCTTACGGACGGACGGTGATTCCCGTGCAACTGCCCATTGGCGAGGAGAAGAGTTTTCGCGGCCTCGTCGATCTGGTCCGCATGAAGGCTTACCTCTACGACCCGGATGGCTCGGGCAAAGGCCAGGAAGCGGAGATTCCTGCCGATCTTCAAGACGCCGCCTCGAAGGCCCACGAAGCGCTGGTGGAAATGGTGGCGGAAGGCAATGACAAGCTCATGGAGGAGTTCTTTGAACAGGGCACCATCCCCGTCGAGGACCTAGTGCCGGGCTTGAGGCAAGCCGTGGGTGAAAAGCGCATCTATCCGGTAGCGGTTTCCGCCGGAGTGCTCAACATCGGCAGCGAGAATCTGCTGAATTTCCTGGTGGACTACCTCCCGTCACCCCTGGAGCGAGGCGAAGTTGAGGGCCTGGACCACGAGGGCGGCCAGCCCGTCAAACGCAAGATCGCCGATGCCCAACCAGTCTCGGCCTATGTGTTCAAGACCGTCGCGGATCCCTTTGCCGGGCGCGTCAGCTACTTCAAAGTGATGTCGGGCATCGTCAAGAACGAAGCCAACCTAACGAACTTCAACCGCGGTTCCTCGGAACGCCTGTCGCACATCGGCGTAGTGCAAGGGAAAACCCAAAGCGCGGTGGCCGAACTCCACGCGGGCGACATCGGAGCTGTGGCCAAGCTGAAAGATACGCTGACCGGCGACACCCTGGGCGACAAGTCCGCACCTATCGTTTACCCCAAGGTGAAGCTTGCAGAGCCGGCGATTTCTTTCGCCATTGAGCCCAAGTCGCGCGGCGACGAAGACAAGCTTTCCACCGCCATCCACCGCATGTTGGAGGAAGACCTGCTGTTGCGGTTCTCGCGCGACCCGCAGACAAAGGAATTCCTGCTCTCCGGCGCGGGCCAGCAGCACGTGGAAGTCGCGGTCTCCAAGCTCAAGCGGCGGTTCAACATTGAAGTCACGTTGAAGGCGCCGAAAATTCCCTACCGCGAGACCATTCGCGGCAAGGGCGATGCGCAGGGCAAGCACAAGAAACAGACCGGCGGCCACGGCCAGTACGGGGATTGCTGGATCAAGGTGGAGCCTCTGGCGCGGGGCGCGGGCTTCGAGTTCGTCAACGACATCTTCGGCGGCGCCATTCCTCGCAACTTCATTCCCGCCGTCGAAAAAGGCATCGTCGAGGCCGCCTCCAAAGGGTATCTGGCCGGCTACCCGGTGGTGGATTTCCGCGTGACCCTCTACGACGGCTCCTACCACGATGTCGACTCCTCGGAAATCGCCTTCAAGCTGGCGGGCTCCAAGGGCTTCAAGAAGTGCATGGAGCAGGCCAAGCCCTGCCTGCTGGAGCCGATTATGAATGTGGAGATTACTGTCCCGGAAAACTATTCTGGAGATATTATGGGAAACCTGAATGGCCGCCGAGGCCGCATTCAGGGCATGGAGCCCAAAGGGGGGTCAACCGTGGTGAAAGCCCAGGTGCCCCTGGCGGAAATGCTCACCTACGCTTCCGACCTCACGTCGATGACCCAGGGACGGGGGACCTACTCGATGGAAATGTCCCACTACGACATTGTCCCGCAGATGATCGCCGACAAGATTGTCGCCGCCCACAAGCCCTCCGCGGAGGAAGAAGAGGAAGACTAGCGCGCACGAAATCAGCACAATCTGAGGGCCCCGGAGCAGAACTGCGATGCCGAGTTCCCAGAATATCGTCGCTATCGACCTGGGCAATTCCAGCGGGCGGGTGGTGCTCGGGCAATGGGATGGCGGAGGAGGTGTTCTGCATGAGATTTATCGGTTTCCTAACGAGCCAAAGGAGGAAGCCGGCTACGTGGTGTGGGATATCGAGCGGATATGGCATGAGATCCTGAAGGGCCTTCGCATTGCCGCCGTGGAATCGGGGGGCCGCGTCGAGAGTATCGGGCTGGATTGTTGGGGCGCGGAATATCTGCTGATCGACAAGGCCGGAGACCGGGTCGGACGTGCTTACACCCTACGCGATCCGCGCCAAGTCCGGGCCATGGAGCGCGCTTTCTCCATCCTGCCGCGCAAGAGGATTTATGAGATTACCGGCATCCAGGTTTTGCCGATCAATGCGCTTTATGGTCTTCTCGCCCACCAGGAAGAGCTGCCGGAAGAGTGGGAGAAGGCCAAGGTGTGGCTGGGCACTCCGGAATATTTCCTTTTCCGGATGACGGGAGTCGCGGTTGCGGAGTGGACGAATGCTCCCAACTCGCAGCTTGTCGACGCCGTTGCCAAGTCGTGGTCTGGCGAGATCTACCGGACTTTTGGTTTCCCGCTTGAGAAGTTTCCTCCCATCGTCCCTCCGGGGACAATCCTGGGGAACCTGCGCGCGGAAATCGCCCGCCAGACAGGACTCTCGAACGTCAAGGTTATTGCCCCGGCGTGTCACGACACCGCATCCGCCGTTGCTGCCATCCCCCACTCCCATCATGACCTGGCGTTTGTCAGTTCGGGAACCTGGTCACTGGTCGGGACCGTGCTGGGAGCCCCTCTGATCTCGGAGCAGAGCTATGAGTTCAATATTACGAACGAAGGAGGCGTTGGAAATTCGATTCGATTCCTCTCGAATGTCATCGGTCTTTGGCTGCTCCAGGAAGCCCTCAGAGAGTGGAATCAACGAGGGCCGGAAGTGAGTCCGGCGGAGTTGGCAGAAAAGTGTATGGCCACTCCGCTCGAAGGGGCCTGGTTCGACGTCCGTGAGAGCGAGACCTTTCTCGCACCCGGGGACATGATCGCCCGCATCAATGCCCAGTTGAGGGCCCAGGGCTTTCCCGAAGAGAACCGGCCGGCGGCATTGTCAGGCATAATCTTTCGTAGCTTGGCTAAACGTTACGCCGAGGTCATTCGTGCAATCCGCATCGCCACCGGCAAACGAATCGAGCGCTTGTGCATTATTGGCGGCGGCGTCAAGAATGAAGCGCTCAACCGCCTGGCGGGCGCCGCCACGGGTCTGGAAATAGTCAAGGGACCGAGCGAAGCCACCGTCGTCGGCAACGTGGCGGTGCAGATCGCCGCTCTGGAGAACACCCGTTCCCTTCAGGATATCCAACGGATTGCGTCGCGATTGGCCTACGCAGAATGAAGGAGAAGAGACTTGGGAGGACAGCCCGAGCGGTTTTGAGTGCTCTCAAGTTTAGCACTCGAGGTTGCGTCCCTCCTGGACTGACGGCGTACCAAAAGCCCTGATCCTGAGCCTAACTCTCCATCCCGGATTTGTTCCGGCAAAGGAGCCGCGTGCGTACTTTGCGAAATCAACTTATTGGTGAATGTTTAGCGGAGGTTGTCGGAACCTTCTCACTGATCCTCCTCGGGGACGGCGTGGTTGCGGCCGCGGTGTTGATCGGCTCCTATGACCCCATAGGAGTAGCATGGGTGTGGGGACTGGCGGTGATGGTCGCCGTGTATGTTGCCGGTGGGATCTCCGGCGCGCATTTAAATCCGGCTGTGACTGTGGCTTTTGCTGTCTATCGCAAGTTTCCAAAAATCAAGATCGTTCCTTATGTCTTGGCCCAGGTTGTGGGGGCCTTTCTGGGTGCGGCGGCCGTTTATTTTTGGTGGCGAGGATTCCTTCCGTCTGCTGCGAATAGGTTCGGGGTCACGATAGGTCAGCCAGGAAGTCAAAAGCTGTTGATGGTCCTATGTTGCTATTATCCTAATCCCCTCGCGGTAGGGACCGGACCTCAGGACCTTGCCAAGGTTTCGACGGGAACCGCCTTCGCGGTTGAAACGTTAATGACCATGCTGCTCCTGCTGGCGATCCTGGCGCTTATCGACTTCCGTAATCCTCAGGCGCCAAAGGGCAATATCGCGCCGCTCTTCATCGGAGTTGTAGTAGCTGCATTAGTCGCTATCGGCGGACCTTTGACGATGACCGCCTTGAACCCCGCCAGGGATTTCGGTCCTCGCCTCTTCGGGTTTCTATGCGGGTGGGGGCACGTCGCCCTGCCCGGCCCGCGCGGCAACGAGTGGTGGGTTTATATTCTCGCCCCCACCACAGGCGGTCTGTTAGGTGGGGCAGTCTACGAAGCAGGCTTACGCCGGTCTCTTCAGAAGCCGACTGCTTAGGGGGCACCGCATGTTTATTCCGCAGGTATACGCCGTTGCACTCGCCATGATGATTCTCAGCATGATCTGCTGGGGAAGTTGGGCCAATACCCAGAAGGCGACGGGGAGCTGGCGATTTGAGCTCTTCTACTGGGACTACGTTTGGGGGATTCTGCTCGGCACCGTGGTGATCGGCATGACGCTCGGCCGCACCGATGCCGCGAGCCCCGACAGTTTCTTCCATAACCTCGCTTCTGCCGACGCCGCGCACCTGGGGTGGGCCTTTCTGGGCGGAATCGTCTTCAACGTCGGTAACATTCTGATTGTGGGAGCGATTGCCATCGCGGGGATGGCGGTGGCGTTTCCCGTGGGTGTGGGCGTGGCTCTGGTGGTCGGTTCCGTGTTCAACTACATCATCACGCCGAAGGGGAACCCGTTGATGCTCTTCGGCGGCATCGCGCTAGTATGCGTGGCCATCGTGCTCGACTCGATGGCCTACCGCCAGATCACTCCGGACGCGAAAGTATCGAAGCACGGACTCGTCATGAGCGGGATCGGTGGAATGATTATGGGCCTTTTCTATCCGTTCGTAGCCAAAGGGATCAGCAGCGGAAATCATCTGGGGCCTTATACCGTGGCGTTGATGTTTGGCCTGGGAATTTTGGCGAGCAACATCCCCGCCAATTACCTCATCATGCGCCGGCCGGTGCTGGGCCCGCCGGTAAGCTTTGCCGACTACTTTGCGGGCGCGGGGCGCCTGCACTTGTGGGGAATCGCGGGCGGCGCATTCTGGGTAGTGGGGACGATTTCCAACTTCGTGGCGTCCTATGCGAGGATGGTCGGCCCAGCCACTTCCTACGCGCTGGGTCAAGGCGCAACCATGGTGGGGGCCATCTGGGGCGTCTTCGTATGGAAGGAGTTCGCCGGAGCAGGCGCGGGCACGAAGCGCCTGCTGGCGCTGATGTTCGGGTTCTTTATCCTCGGATTGGTATGTGTGGCGCTGGCGCCGGTAGTGAAGTAGTAGAAGAAGTCGAACGTCTAAAATAGAAAGCCAAAAATCAAATCCATCAAGGTGTCCAATGGGAAGAACAACCGCATTGCTAATCGCAATCCTTTTGACCGCCGGCTTTTGCGGAGCTGCGGACTCGCAACCGAAGATCCCGGTGATTCTCGACACCGACATCGGCACCGACATCGATGATGCCTTTGCCCTGGCGCTGATCATCGACAGCCCCGAATTTGAATTGCTGGGTGTGACCACCGTCTCCGGCGACACCGCGGCGCGGGCACGCATCGCCGCCAAGATGCTGTGGGAAGCGGGCGGAAAATGGCGGCAGGTGCCGGTAGCGGCGGGCGCGACGGGGTCGAAGCAAAACATCAACCAAGCCCCGTGGGCGGAGGGCTTTGTGGGACCGCAGCTTCTCAAGGAAAATGCCGTCGATTTTCTGCGCAGCAAGTTCCACCGCTACCCCGGGCAAATCACCCTCATCGCCATCGGCGAACTCACCAATGTGGCGGCCTTGCTCAAAGCTGACCCGCAGGTGGCCAAAAAAATCAAACGCATCTCCCTCATGGGGGGGTCCATCGCGCGTGGCTACGAGCCTGGCTCGAATCCTGACGCGGAATGGAACATCAAATCGAACCCCGCCGCAGCCCAGGTGGTCTTTTCCTCCGGGATCCCCCTCATCATGGCGCCGCTCGATGTGACGGCCATGCTGAAACTCGACGCCGCGGCGCGCACTCGCATCTTCAGTCAGCACACGCCGGTCACAGATTCTCTTGCCGCGCTGTATCATCTTTGGAACCGGGAAACGCCCACGCTTTTCGATCCCATGGCCGTGGCGCTGGTGCTCGACCCCGCTCTTTGCCAAACCAAAGATCTCGCCGTCGATGTTAACGATAAAGGATATACTAAAATAAGTGAAGACAATCCTGCTAGTGCTACGGTTGGGCTGTCCACCGATCCCCAGAAGTTTTTCGAGTTCTATTTGGCGCGGGTCGCCGGAAGGTAGGTTACTGCTGCAGCTTTGCTTCAATCCGATCGTGAATCCAGTGCGGGTCCCACCATTCCACCGGATTGACTGGGATTCCATCCAGGAGCATCGTGAAATGCAGGTGGTCGCCGCCCGCCAATCCGGTCTGGCCTGTGCGGCCGATCTCCTGCTCCCTTTTCACCTGATCACCCTCTTTGACCGCGATCGAGCTCATGTGGCCGTACAGACTCTGAATGCCGCAGCCGTGATCGATGACCACCGCGTTGCCATAGATTCCGAGATAGCCCGCAAACACGACGACGCCGTCATTGGCAGCGCGCACGGGCATATGTTCGGAACCTGCCAAGTCAAAACCGAGGTGCGTTTGATGGTCCACAACCTGCCCGCCATAAATGTAAGTGCGGTTGTCGGCGAAGCTGGCTTCCGTCTTGCCGGGCAAACGGACGAATGGCCCCTTCCACAAAAACCTTGGCGCCGTATGTTGGGAAAATGCCACCAGCTTTTGGGCATCCTCCTGCCGAAGCGAGCCGTTAATCAGCAGGAAATTCTTGATCAGGCTTCCCTGGTCGCGCAATTCGGGCGTCTGGCTCATAATTGGGGGGACGGCGTTCTCCAGGAATTTCCCGCCCTGGGTTTTGTCCAAGTCGATGGTGTCAGAATGGAATTTCTTGGGAAAAACCTTGTAGTTGAAGCTGGCCTGCGTTTCGTTGCCCGCATCGTCGCGAGCCACAATGTGCGGGACCGTAGAAGGGTCAATGTTGTACGGATAAGCAAACATGCACAGGCGGGTTTCCGGTTGGGATTCCTTCGCCGGAAAACTGGGAAAGAAGTTGTCGCCCACTTGGACGCCGGATTCGGTGGTTCCCGCCGAAACCTTGAAGACCGCCATATCGCAGCCGCCCTGATTGATGTAATGCTGGGAGGTCAACACCTCGACGTTCGGAGGCGCGAACCGCACCGGCAGGTCAAGCGCCACTTCGCTGCGCCCACCCCGGAAGAAGCGCCCCCAGGAGTCATTGAGGGCCGAGATGCGCACGGTCGCGTGACCTTCCTTCAGCTCCGGAATCACCTCGCGGCCCACCAAAACCTTCCAAGTGGTCGAGCTCACAATGCCTGCGGACCAGATCTTCCACCAGCGATGCGGCCGTGCGGAAATAACCAGATTGGATTGGTGAATGACCTGCCCATTCTGCACAACCTCCACCGCCAGCGTCTTGAGGTTGTGTTTCGCGTCATCGGCCTCCACAATCAGTTCCGTCCTCTGACCCAAGCCTTTGGGCGGCTTCGGCAAGAGGATGGTGGGTCCCTGGCGGCTCGCCACTTTGAATACCAACACTACGAGAATGGCGGCCAAAACGACGAGGAGGAAAACCACCACCGCTCCTACCCCGCTTTCCGACTTGTCAGAAGGCTTCAACGATGGTTCCGCTCCGCATTTCCTCACCATGGGGCCAAGGATACGAAAATCAGCGCCTTTGCTGTTCACCCGATCACCCGATCTCCCGATCATCAGATTTGTTCACTCAGGCAGCAGGCTTGATGACTTGAATGCGCAGGCTGCGAAAATCCACGCGGTGGGTATGGCTTTCCAGGCCGATGTAGCCTTGGTTGGGAACCTTGCTCAGAGGACGTTTCTCGGCAAAAACAAACGCCGGATCGTCAAAGCCAATTTTATGAATCCGATTCCCGTTCAAAAATACCGTCAAGTGCCGGCCAATGCAGGAAATCTCCACTTGGTTCCACTCGCCGGCCTTCCTACCCACGCTGTCGAGCGGAATTACCGCGCCGTAGACTGCCCCCGTGCTGTGCAGGTCCGTAAGTTGCCCGGCATCGTCGAGAAGAGAGATTTCAAAGCCCGTGAAGGCGGGATCGCCCTGCTCGGCGGAACGCAAGAAGATGCCGCTGACCGCGCCTTTCGAGACGCGGTATTCCAGACGCAAGATGAAGTCCGCATAGTGCTGGTCAGAGCGCAACCACCCGCCCTTGCCCTCCGTCCAAAGAATTCCGTCGTCCGCATGCCAATCCTGCTGCCCCATCACATGCCAGCCAGCCAAATCCAGCCCGTTAAAAATCGAGGTGAACCCCGCGTCATCTGCTTCTTGAGCTGTTGAGGCGAGCGAGAAAGCCAGCAGCAGGATCGAGATCCAGGCGAGTTTCCTCAACATCTCCGGCAACACTCCCTAATGATTAGCCCGATGCCCTGAGCCTGTGATACAAGATACTCGAAACCAGCATGCTTTCACAAATCGATTGGAGCGAAAGGAGCCATGCTCAAACTCACCGTGCACCTGCTTCGCCACACCGAGCGCCGCGAATTGAAAGAGTATTTGCGCCTTTACCAACGCAGCTTCAACCCCGATGAGCGCGTCAGTTCGCGCGTACTGCGGCGGGTCATCGTCCCCTCGCCGGCGCGCGTGAATCCCGTGCATTTGTTCGCCGCCTATCAGGGCGATCGCTTGGTGGGGGGCGCCTGCACCCTGGTTCTGCCGGCGTTCAGCGTGGCGTTTGGCAGCTACATCTTCGTCGATCCCGCGCTGCGCGGCCGGGGCTTGGGGATGCGAATCCTGCGCCAGGTTCTCCGCCAGGAGCGCCGCGGCCCCCAGGGCTGGAACTGGCGCCTCTATGGCGAAGTTACGGCGGCTTCCGGCAACCGCTGGCACGCCGCGCTGGCCCGAGCCGGTTTCCGATTTTTTCCCGCGATGTGGCCGCTCGTCTCCTATCACCATCCCGGCAAAGTCGTGGCCGGCCGGCTCTGCTATTTCCCCTTCCGGAAAAATCCGCCACGCCGATTTTCCCAACCCGCCCTGCTGTTGTATATCCATGCGTTATTTTACGGTCCGGATTCGACCCATCGGCACTTGCTGCCGCGGCTCAAGCACTTCGTACCCTTGGACGCTTAGTTCGTCGGTCCGGTTACCCCCCAGTCCCAGAATCGGGCCATCGGATCATCGGGCCATCGAGCCATTTTCGATTGTCGATGGTCGATTGTCGATTTGTGATTGATCCAAGGGGTCATCGGCTCATCGGGATATTGAGTGATTGGTGATTGATGATTTGCGATTTTCGAGTTTCGAATTTCGATTTACGATTTTCGATTCAGACAATCCGAAATCGGTAATTCTGCTCGTCACTCATCACTCGTCACTCCTCACTCGCTACTGCTCTCTTGATTTTCGAAGCCCGCGAATGGGTTCATCTTCTCACCGAACTCCGCCGATAACCGAAACGGGGAAGTGTGGGCGGCCCGGTTGATCGTGAGCGTGCAGGGCTGCCGCCTTCCCACGTTCCGATTTTGCCTCTTTCTCGTCACTCGCCACTCGTCACTTGTCGCTATTCTTTCCCGACCTTGGATCTCGGACTTTTTGTCTCGTCACTCATCACTCGCCACTGCTCTTTTTGACCTCAGACTTCGGACTTTCAATCTCGTCACTCATCACTCGTCACTAACTTGAAGGCTGGGATTTGAGGCGTCTTCTCGCAACTTCGCGGGTCTAACACATACTATCTCTTGGGTTTTCAATAACATTCTGGCATTTTCTTGTAAGTTGTTTTCTTTCATAAACATTCTGGGTTCCCGGTCTTCTGAAATTTCGTGCTTCCTTTGTTTTCTGTAACATTCGGGCTTTGAACGTAGCAAAAAAGAAATGCTTTTCTCCTCCCTCGCAACGTAATCTGAAACTCCTTTGAATTCAATAAGATAATAAAATCTGGTGGGCCGTAGAATTCCCTCAAGTCACGCCTAACACCCTTAATTTTGAATAACATTCTGGCCTCGATGATCTGTGGCATGGGAGTCTCGCCTCGATTTCTCTCAGAGCGCGCCCACAGCTTCTGAACGCTGGATCCTAGATCCCAAATCCTGATGCCTGACTCCTAGCCCCTGACTCCTAGCTTCTGACTCCTAGCTTCAGACACCTAGCCTTTGTGCGCGTTTTCACCCAAACATAGTTCTCAGTATACTATTCTAGCAATAACCTAACCAAACCTAAGATATGTAGGGACAAAATGCCCGTTTGCAGGCGGAATTTTTGATGTTTGGCGCCTGATTTTTCTATGCGTAGGCCAGCCCGGTACCGAACTTTTCCCGCGCCCTCAGGCCGGAAGCCCCGGCAGAGTGTGGACCGCAGCGGCAGAAGCTGCGAAAAAATCGATTGCATTCACCACACAGACGCGGAGGCACAGAGGAAGGGCGCTTTCTATTGACTTCTCAGTGCCTCTGGGTTTCCGTAGTGGAAAGTTTGGATGCGGATTCGAGGCTGGGTGGTAAGAACCAGGAGTCAGGAAAGACAGGAAGCGCGGTGTTTAGAAGCTGCGCCTGCGCGCGGTCGGCTAAGGTTGAGATGGGAGCATTTGAGCCATTAGCGCTCGCCCCTCCCCGGACCTGGCCAGCACTTCGGCGCGGATGCGCTCACCCTGCTGGGGCGTGAATACCAGACGGCCCCAGCCGGCGCCCCGCAATTCTTCCGCACTCCATTTCCCCCTCATGATTCCGGTGGGCGAGTGACTGTTCGGCCCCAGCAGCAGGTGGCCGATTTCGTGGGCGATCACACAGGCCAGGATATCCCCTGACAGGGCGTTCCCCTTGGGATCCGCAGCCTTGCTCCAATGATCAGAAATGGTGGCCGAGTTTTCCCTGGCAAAACCCATGGTGGAATCGGCGGTTGCGCCCGGCTCAGCCTTTATCCGGGAAACAATCCGCACATCGAGCCGGGCGGAGCCCGCCGGCAGGCCACAGCTCGAGTCCACCAGGCTCTGTGCGGAATCGGTTGTCAGATTGCACCATCGCATCGTCAGGCCAACCTTGCGGAAGATAAAATCCGCCTGCTTCTCCGCGGCGATCAATGTGCCTCGCCCCACGTGGGCATAGTCATAAACGCGCACGGTGATCCCGAGTTCCCCTTCGCCTTCATTTCCGGAAGCCGCGGCGAACGCCGTCGCGCTCCCCATCAGGAGGATTGCTAAACCCAGCAGTGTCCCGAATTCCCAACCCCCAATCCCGAACTCCGAGCCTTTGATCCCTAATTCCCAACCCCTAATCCCCAATCCCTGTCTCTCCATGGCGCCACCTCCGCGGCTTGCGTGATGGCGCGCAGTTTGGAGTTGGGGAGTGGCTACCTCAATGCCCTGAGGGTCATCGCCTCGGCATCCTTTTGTCGCGAGTTAGCTTATTAGGAAAAAAGGGGTTAAGGCGGCATGTCGTCTGCCGAAAGATGCTTGGATTTCAAACTTTGCGGTGGTAGACTCTGGCCCACGCCGGGAGGCGGCCCATGCCTGACCCTGCTCTCGTCTCCCACCTCGTCCACTTCGGGGCCTTCGAGGTTGACCTTCGCTCCGCTGAGCTGCGCAAGCACGGCCTGAAGCTCAAAATCCAGGAACAACCCTTTCAAGTCCTGGCGATGCTGCTCGAGCATCCCGGCCAGATCGTTACGCGCGAGGAATTGCACAAGAAGCTCTGGCCCGCCGACACCTTTGTGGATTTCGAGCACGGCCTGAACGCCGCTATCAACAAGCTGCGCGAAGTGCTGGGCGATTCGGCGGACAACCCGCGTTTTGTGGAGACTCTGCACCGCCGGGGTTATCGCTTCATCGCGCCGGTGGAAACGATGGTGGCGCAAGGCGCTGCGCCCGTTGTAGCGCCGGTGTCCCCACCGGCGACCGTAGGGGCGAGCGGCGCTCGCCCGGCCGAACGCCGTTCGGCCCTACGCAAACGCTGGCAAGTTCTCGTTCCCGCCGCCGTGATCCTTATCGCGGCTGCCATTGGGGGAACGTTCTACTTCCGCTCGCGCCAGACCGCGGCCCGCCTGACCGATAAGGACACCATCGTCCTCTCCGATTTCACTAACAAAACCGGTGACAGCGTATTTGACGACACGCTGAAGCAGGGACTCTCCGTGCAGCTTGAGCAAACCCCTTTTCTCGACCTGCTTTCCGAGGACAAGGTAAATGCGACATTGAAGCTGATGGGCCGTCCCGCCGGTGACCGGTTGACGCCGGAGGTCACACGCCAGGTCTGCGAGCGCACGGGCAGCAAGGCCATGCTGACGGGCTCGATTGCGGCGCTGGGCAGCCAGTACGTGATTGGCCTGAAGGCAATAAACTGCAACACCGGCGACGTGCTGGCGGAGGCGCAGGAGCAGGCGACGGGCAAGGAAACGGTGCTGAAGGCTCTGGACGCCGCGGCGGTCAGTATGCGAAGCAAGCTGGGCGAATCGCTCAGCACGGTGCAGAAATACGCCACGCCGGTGGAGGAAGCGACCACTCCATCCCTGGAGGCGTTGAAAGCCTACAGCCTGGGAGTAAAGACGGCCCAGACGAAAGGGTTCAAAGCTGCGCTGCCCTTCTTCCAGCGAGCGGTGGACATTGATCCGAATTTTGCCATGGCTTACGCCTGGATGTCAGTTGTCGTGGGCCGATGGGAATTAGAGCGGAAGGCCGAGATGGCACGCAAGGCCTACGATCTGCGGGAGAAGGTAAGCGAACGGGAACGGTTCTTCATCGAAGGAGCCTACTACTCTATGGCAAGGTTAGAGTGGCAGAAGGCGGTGCAGACCTTCGAACTATGGCAGCAGACTTACCCAAGAGACCACGCGCCTTACAGAAGCCTGGGGAGTGGTTTCATCTTCCAGGGAAATTGGGAAAAGGCCTTGGAGGAATTTCGAGAGGAGTTGCGCCTGGAGCCAGATAATGTGCGCAACTATGTCGACCTCGGCAACGTCTACAGGGCACTCGACCGGCTGGATGAAGCGGAGGCGGTGTACAAGCAGGCGGAAGAGCGGAAGCTGGAGAGCGAGGACCTTCTCTGGAACCGCTACCAGTTGGCGTTTCTGAAAGGCAATGCGGCGCAGATGGCGCAGTGGGTCTCAGTCGCCATGGGCAAGCCGGGCTATGAAGACCGGCTGCTGGCCGCGCAAGCGGACACGGAACGTTGGTACGGGAAGCTGAAGAACGCGAATGAGCTGACCAGGCGGGCGATGGATTCAGCCCTGCACAACGACGCCCAAGAGGGTGCCGCAGCCTATCAGGCATTCGCAGCGGTGGACGAGGTGGAAGCGGGATACCGGGAGCAGGGGCGTGCCGACGCCAAGGCGGCGTTGAAGCTGGCCTCGAACTGGCGGGTGGGGACCTTGGCGGCGCTGGCCCTGGCGCGCGCCGGCGATACGGCAGGGGCGGAGAAGCTGGCCGGCGAGATCGACAAGCCCGGCACGCAGGTCCCGGCGATCCATACGTATTGGTTGCCCTCGATCCGGGCGGCGGTCGCCCTGGAACGTAAAGACCCGAACCGGGCAATCGAAGTATTAAAGGGGGCACCCACCGTCAAAGGTGGCGTGCGCCCGCCTTATTTGCGTGGGGAAGCCTATCTCATGCTCCACAACGGCAACGCCGCGGCAGCGGAATTTCAGAGTTTCCTCGACCACCCGGGAGTGGTGTACAACGCTCCCTGGGGCGCGCTGGCTCGCCTCGGACTGGCGCGCGCTTACGCCCTCGAGGCCGGCGTAGGGGCGGGCCTCGTGCCCGCCCAAGGGCGCCCACAAGGAGCGCCCCTACGGCCAGACGCCCTCGCCAAAGCCCGCGCCGCCTATCAGAATTTCCTCACCCTCTGGAAAGATGCCGACCCCGATATCCCAATCCTGAGGGAAGCCAAGGCGGAATACGCAAAGTTGCAGTAAATCCAGCGCTTGAGCCTAGAAAGCAGATAGATACTCAGCCATCGCCCGCCACACAGAGAAATACTGTTCGCATCCATTCCTTTATGACCGCGACATCTACGAGCAGTGACGAGTGATGAATGAGAAAGACAGTGGACTTTCAGTCGCGCGAGTTATTACGCTCCTGTCGGGATTTTCGTCCGCTTCTTGATTCTTGTGTGTTAAGAAACCCAGCGAAATTCTTCACACTTGGAGCTGCGGAATAATGTGCTGCGCGGCCAACTCCGCATTGCCTTGTTATCCTGCGGGAAGCACTTGCGCAAATCGCGCATTCACTATGTCTTGGTTCCTCCTAGTATTAGGGACCGTTCGTAACCCGCAAGTAACCGTAATGAAATAATTTAGTGACCTATACATTACGAACGAATTTGGCCGGACAAAAATCGCAGTGACAATTTTTCTTTCTTAACCTCGCGCGATCCCTCTCTCCCCCGGCTAATCGGTAAATTCTTCCCTGCCGCATGTAAGATTTGCGTCTTTTGTCGCATCTTACGAGCACAAAGGTGCGACCCGCCCCCAGCGAATCAGGTCTTTGCGATCCTCTAATCCGTTGGCACCCTGCGTGCACAGCAGCGGGTAAATAAACAGATTGGCGCGCGGGAGTACCCAGTAAGGCAACATGAGTATGACCGAACCTCTCGCACAGTGATTGAACGGACGCGGCCTTTATCCCGCGAGTCACGACTCCGTCCGGGTTGTGACAGTAAGTCCCTTGCAAAATTCGATCAGATAGCGCGGCATTTGTCTGCCACGCCATCTGGCGCCACGAAGGCTCAACGCGTCAAGAGCCGGGAGGACATGGGGACGCAATCCTCAGGATAAGTGTGTCCAGGACAGATGCGCAATCAACCTTTGAGAACAATTCTTATGCAGCCCGCTACGCCCCGAAAGAGGATTACCACTGGTGAATAGATCTTGTACCTAGTGGGCTGGTGATGATGGTCTTATGGAAACTTGGTGCCCTCATAACATAATTTGCAAAAGAGCGGGCAATTCTTTCCTCTCTCGATTCTTCTCTCACTTGCTCTCAAGGTGCCAAAGCATTCTGCCGATAACAATGCCTGGACATGAAGAGGTTTGCTGTCCCGTGTAAGTGTGCCGGTGGCTTCGACGATCGCGCCGAAGCCTGAAGCACCAGCCTCTTGGCGGCTCGGACCCGTGGCTGAGCCCTGAGGGGGGAGGTATGCCTGGCGTAAGTCATCTTGAGATTCCATGGAAGAACCGCTGCCCTGGACGGTATGCCAGACATGCCCTT
>Ga0326728_10009091_pt1 | contig 24142 bp, 21 predicted proteins | sample MB3enrmetagenome_FD_207602 | JGI IMG/M metagenome (GOLD analysis project Ga0326728, IMG submission 207602) | Lab enriched peat soil microbial communities from McLean, Ithaca, NY, United States - MB31MN | ecosystem: Environmental > Terrestrial > Soil > Wetlands > Peat | place: USA: New York... | reverse complement strand
GATTTGGTTAGGTGCAATTTCATTCTCGCTGGCGATGACATTTAGTTCCTTTTCACCGCTCAGTAGCTCTAATACAATTTTTGCCTTAAAATCAGCGCTAAACGATTTTCTTTTCATCGATAATCAACCTGCCTTTTCATATTCTTTTATTTTATCAGGTTCATTATCTTGACGCTATATTTTTGTCGAGTTTTCTTAGACCATTATATTTTGAAGTTGGTTTCTATATTTCCGTATCTGCGGCAAGCAAGGAAGAACTGGACGATCTAACAAAGACAGTCCGCTCCATCTGCCGAAGATATATGGTTACAATTGATGTTGTCAGTCTAAGGCAAGAAGCCGGAATAAGCTCAGTACTCCCCTTTTCAAATGATAAAGTTAAACTTACGCGAAAAATGGTTACCGATGCTGCGGCTATCCTACTCCCCTTTTCCGCTCAAAATTTATTTGCTAAAAAAAGATTTTACTACGGCAAAAATAGTATAACCAATACATTAATTATTCTTGACAGAAACAGCGAAAAAAATTCAAACGGATTTATTTTAGGAAAACCCGGCAGCGGCAAAAGCATGAAAGCAAAACGTGAAATTATCGACGTCATGATGCTCACTGACGACCATATCATCATTCTCGACCCTGAACGCGAATTTACGGCTCTTGCCCAGGCTCTCGGCGGCGAAGTGATTTATTTAAGCCCGTCAACTGACACGCATATAAACCCATTCGATATTATGAAAGAATATGCGGATGGAAAAGATCCGATACCGGCAAAAAGCGATTTCATCCTGACGATTATAGAGATACTAAAAGGCAGCAAGCTGACACCTCAGGAACGGGCAATTATAGACAGGTGTACTCGCCTATCATATAAAGAGTTCATTGAGCATAACTGGGACGATAATTATCTTCCTACATTTGAAACATTTTATGATATTCTTAAAAAGCAGGAGGAAGCTGAAGCAAAGGATTTAGCATTGTGGTTACAGCTATATGTTGTCGGTTCATATGATGCGTTTGCCAAAAAGACAAATGTGAATCTTAAAAACCGCTTGGTCGTTTTTGACCTCTTAGAGATAGGTTCACAGCTAAAAGAATTCGGTATGCAAATTGTCCTTGATTTCATTTGGATGCAGCTTATAAGAAATAAAAAGGCTGGTTTTCGTACAAAAATAGATGTTGATGAATGCTACATCTATTTTAAAGATGAATCAACAGCAAAAGCATTTAAATTTTTATACAAGCGTGACCGTAAATTTGGCGGCAGCGTCACCGGAATATCTCAGAATATTACTGAGTTGCTTGAATCTGCGGAAGCTCGCCTTATGCTCTCAAACTCTGAGTTTATGATATTACTTGACCAGTCGGCAACCGATCGAGCGCAGCTTATTGAATTGCTGCAGCTATCTGAAACTCAGGCTGGGTATCTTAAAAACGTGGAGAAAGGCTCAGGTCTTATTGTATCCGGCAAACGAATTATTCCATTCAATGATGAATACCCTAAAGACAATAAAATTTATGAAATTTATGAAATTATAACGACAGACCCGAAGGACGTAAAGCGCATAACGTCCGCTTCATCCAATGGCTGAATTATTTCTATCTTGCCCATTAATATTGTGATATTTGTAAAATAATAGTGCAAATAAATTTATATTATGATATAATTATTTTGTAATCGACAATATGAAATGGCAGGTAATAAAATTGGGACAAATTTTGTTAAAGATAAAAACAGAGTAGTAATAACGCTTCGAATTAAAGTATTCGAGGGTTATAACTACTCTGTTTTATTTAGCCCATTTTGTAGCTTGATTAATGATTAATCTGTAAATCAAAAAGCGGCTTGGTAAACTTGGGTGGCGGGGTTGATTGTCGGTTATGGTTGGCTGAATGTTATAGAAATTGTGGAAAGTTTGGGAAAATAGAAAAAAATAATGACGTCAATTTATTTTAGAAAGGAAGACATGTATGGGTAATGATGGTATACCTGAAGATATTCGCAAAAAGATACATTTATGGGCTGCCGCTGGCGCTGTCACTGCCGCTGCTCTTCCTGTAGGAGCTGATGCTGTTGCTTTATCAGCTGAAGAAGTACTTATGGTTATACAGGTTGGTTCATATTGCAGGGTGTCTATTGACAAAGCTGCTGCACAAGCAATTTTATCTGGAGCAGTTGCACAGGCTGTTGGTGGGGCTGCTTTTTCAGCCGCAATTGCAGCTCTTGAAGTTGCAAATGTTGGATATCCATTAACTATTCCGGTTAAAGTAGGAATAGCCGTTGGCATTATTGAACTCGTAGGTGTTGCCGCTTATAGATATTTTACGCGGTAATGAAGATAATAATTTATGAGTGCCAACTTGGCACTCATTTTTCTTTATCCCCTATTCAAATAAAAAACGGAGTGGTATAATTATTAAAAATCGACAGAAGAGGTTATAAAATGGAATATTTTAAGCTCAATAGTACAGATCTAAATATATAAATTTATTATATATTGTTCAATTAAAAACTGATAATTGAATTGCCCATTATGAGTAGAGAATTATCCGAAGTTAGGCGTCAAAAACGCCCATGCCATTGTAAAGGCGTGAGCGTTTAAAAAATTCAATGCTGCGCATAACTTTGGATAATTCCATAGCACGAAACCGTCTATGGGGATTCTATGTTTCCACCAATCCAAAGGGGTCACTAAGAGCATTATAGCATATAATTCTATGGCATTTCAAGAGAGCAAAAACCACCGTGACAGCGGTTTAGTGCTATGTTTAAAATGTTCAGTTAGGAGTGGAATAATGCAAACATATCAATATAGAAAAATAGATGCCTTTACAACAGAAAAGTCTTTTGGTAACCCTGCTGCTTGTATTTATCTTGATGAAAATCAATCATTATCCGAAAAAGAAATGCTTTTTATAGCAAAGCAACATAAAGGGTTTGTTTCTGAGGTTATTTATTGTGTTCCCAAATCTCAAACTTATTTTAGCTTAACATATTATTCATCTGAATGTGAGGTGGATTTTTGCGGACATGGAACTATTGCTTGCATGTATAATTTAATAAAAGAAACTCCTGATTTGTTAAATCAAAAGGAAATAAAGATTCACACAAATAAAAAAGGTGTGCTCACTGTTTACAATGAAATAGCTGAACAAGATTCAGTTTATATAACAGCGCCAATCCCTCAATATATTGGAACATGCCTTAATGCAGATCAAATTGCGAAAAACTTGCTACTCAATAAAAATCAAATATCAGATTCTCTCCCTATTGATATGATAGATGCTGGTCTAAGGACATTAATTGTTCCAGTAGCAACACTTAATGATGAAATTAATGTTTTCCCTAATGAGAAAAATCTTAAAAATTTTTGTTTGCAAAATAAAATTGATATTATTTTGATTTACTCTCTTGAAACGGATAATCCACGGAATATAGCACACACGAGAGTTTTTGCCCCTAAGTTTGGCTATTTGGAAGACCCCGCCACAGGTTCAGGAAATAGCGCATTCGGTTATTATATGTTAAAAAACAAAATGTGGAATGGAACGCATACAACGATAGAACAAGGTGGCGTAGATAGAATATTCAATGCTGTAAACCTAAATTATAAAGATAATAAAATTCTCTTTGGTGGTAGGGCAAGCATTCGAATAAAGGGTTTTTATTACCTATGATAATGAGCAAACCGGGAAATTGGTATTGTGACATAAGTTGCCATTATGAATAGAGAATTATCCGAAGTTAGCCATAAAAAACGCCAATGCCTTGTAAAGACTTGAGCGTTTCAAAAATTCAATGCTGCGCTTAACTTTGGATAATTCCATAGCACGAAATCGTCTATGGGGATTTTATGTTTTCACCCATCCAAAGGGGCCACTAAGAGCATTATAGCATATAATTCTATGGAATTTCAAGAGAGCGAAAACCACCGCGTTAGCGGTTTAGTGCTATGTTTACACTCTGTTAGAAAAATAATGTCTGATTATCAATTTAAATGAACGAGGTGGGTATAAAATGGATATCTATATTCGGCCAATTCATATTAATGATGCGCCAGCAATTAATAAGATACGACGTATGAGCGGAGTAATGGAGAACATTCTTGGAATTCCGTCCGAACAAATTAAAAAGAGCGAAAATTTTATCACTAATATGGATGAGGACTCACATGAATTTGTTGCGGTTATTAAAGAAAACGACGGGAACGAAAAAGTAATCGGTTGTGCTGGTCTTAAAGTATACACAAGTCCACGACTGCGTCACTCAGGTGGAATCGGTATTATGGTACATAAAGATTATCAAGGAAAAGGCGCAGGGCAAAAATTAATGGAAGCTATAATTGATTTAGCGGACAACTGGCTAATGCTTGTCAGAGTTGAATTGACAGTTTATACTGACAATGAAAGAGCAATTAATCTGTATAAAAAAATGGGTTTCGAATCAGAAGGTATCAAACATAAGGCTGCAATCAGAAATGGGCAATATGTTGATGAATTAATAATGGCAAGAATTAAAACAATTGGATAATCTTATTAACGTCAACCTATTTTAATTTGGAGGTGTAACAGTTTATGGTCATAAGAGAATGCTGCATTTCAGACTACAATAGAATACATGATATTAATCAATATTCTTTTGGATATGAATATCCCTTGGATAAAACAAAAGAAAGACTTTCTTTGATTCTAAAACGTCCAACAGATAAGCTTTATGTTGCTTGTATTAACGATAATGTTGTGGGCTATATTCATGGCAGTGATTATGAATGTACATATTCAGACTCATTAAAAAACATTATGGCTATTGCAGTTGAAGAAGCTTTTCGTGGAAAAGGCGTTGGCAAGGCGTTACTGAATGCTATTGAGAATTGGGCTAAAGAATGTAACTGTTGCGGTGTACGTCTTGTTTCTGGTTTTGACAGAACAAATGCTCATGCATTTTATTTGCACTGCGGTTATATAAACAGAAAACAGCAAAAAAATTTCATTAAACTTTTCACAGAATGAGCGAACCGGGAAATTTGGTATTGTGACATAAATTCCCATTATGTTTACTATGCACCAGATTTTATCAGCAAAATTAGCTTCACATATTTTATCGACAAGGAGGTAGTGTAATGGAGAGTAAAAGCAATAGGATAATGTCGCAGACAATAATAGGCACTTGTGCTTTCTATATTTTACTTTTATTTTTAGAACAGTACGATTTCCTTAGTTTTCACTGGGGCGAAATTTTCAGTTTACTTTTAATTATTTGTTCGTTTGTTATTCCGTTTGAAGTGATAATTGGAATATTTATTTGGATAAAATATCGCAAAAATATCTCAACCAAGAAAGTTAAAAATATTGTGCTCAATATTGCTTCACTTGTCGTCCTCTACATTACGGGGTTATATCTTGTTTTTTGCCTTAACTCTTTTACTTCCGAAGGTGAATTTATAAACTTTTATCACTACTCAAATAATCAAGGATATTTTATAGTACTTGGTAATAACACAATTGCAATTTCAAAAGAGCAATTTCAAGAGATAGAAAAAGACAGATATTATCATATAAAATTCAGATTTAACAATCTCACGCATACAGGGACGCTGCTTACTTATGAAGGCAGTATTTACAACAAAAGTACAGCTGGTTAAAACAATATTTTTCTAGAAAATGATGTTGTGTTTTATCTATCTTTATGAACAAACTGGGAAACCTGATTATATGTTATATATTCCAATTATGTTTACAAGGAGAGTTTACATTGATAACTAACAAAGGCATAGATAACGGCCGAGCTTTTGATTGGGGAAAAACTTCAGAAGATTATGCAAAGTTTAGAGATATTTACCCTGAATTTTTCTATAAAAAAATTGTTGACATTGGCTTGTGCATTGATGGACAAACCGTTTTAGATTTAGGGACAGGAACAGGTGTTTTGCCACGAAACATGTATAAGTTTGGCGCAAAATTTACGGGCGCGGATATTTCTGAAAATCAAATTGCACAAGCAAGAAAGTTATCCAATGAATCAAAAATGAATATTGATTATGTCGTTTCATCTGCTGAAGACATTAACTTCTCCGATGAAAGTTTTGATGTCGTGACCGCTTGTCAGTGTTTTATGTATTTTAATAAAGCAGTTGCTCTTCCTAAAATTCATCGTTTATTAAAGCCAAACGGACATTTTTGTATTCTATTTATGGCTTGGCTGCCTTATGAGAGTGAAATAGCTAAAACAAGTGAGGATCTGGTATTGAAGTACAATCCTGCGTGGACGGGCGCACATATGCAGCGGCATGAGCCTGAGTCACCAGAATTGGCAAAAGAATTGTTTGAGGTTGAACATACTATCGCATACGATTTAAATGTTACATTTAGTCGTGAAAGCTGGCATGGCCGGATGAAAGCCTGTCGAGGTATCGGTGCGTCATCATTAAGTGCAGATGAAATCTCAGAGTGGGAAAAAGAACATTTAGCTTATTTAGCAACTGTACCCGAAAAATTTGATATTATTCACAATGCAACAATACTGAATTTACGTAAGCGAGCAGTATGAGCATAATCGCACGATTGAAACCGATAAATAAATTCATATAATTCATATGATCGGAAGGTGCAAAGAAAATGAAAATATGTTTTATATCGGTGTTAGTGCAGGAAGCATTATAGCAGCAAACAATTTGCCTAATAATTTAGGTTTCATTAGTTGCCATTTAGATGTTCATTGTGATAAAGGCTCACCTTGTGGGTTGCTTAACAAAATTTATAATGTATGTTTATCAAATAGTCAGGCAATTTGGATAAGCGAAGGTAATCCCGAGATTATCCAATAGCTATTTTCAGCAAACCGTGAAGTTTAGTATAATGTTATAAATCCCCATTGGTACTATATAAGCACAAACACCACCAACTTAAAGTGAATGTCTGTGCTTATATAGTACCCATTGCGAAGTTGCTGCTGCCATAAGGCAACCATCGCAAACACTTCTGATTGACTTAAAAACACAAATAGGAGGAAATTTCAATGCGGACAATTTCAGGCGTAAGAAAGACTTTAAAGAAAACGTTGATGGTGCTGCTTTCAACACTGATGGTATGCATGATGCTGCCAGCAGGTATGCTGACTGCTTCAGCCAGCACCACCAGTCTAACCACGTTTTATATCGACAAGGGCAACATTACAATCGGGAGCAAAACGGTAACTGGATATGACAAAAATGGCAGCATCATTACGACAATTTCCAGTGCATACATAATAACACAGACCATGACATACACTGGCGCAGCAGATCATCCTATTACTAACGCAACCGAACATACTATTAAAGTAACCGACGGAACACAGAACATTACGCTAAAAGGCGTTGATATCGAAAGTACAAGTTGCGCTTTCTCAATTTCCGAAAACGCAACGGTAAATTTGACGCTGAGCGGCATAAACATCCTGCAGAGCAAAGCCCAACAGGGCGATTCCGTATCATGCATGAATTTGTCGAGCGGCACCACGATTTCGATTGATAAAACGCCCGGCTCTTCCGACTCCGCGTGCAGTCTTAAAGTGGTCGGCAACACTGGCATCAGTGATGCGGGCGGCACAGTTAATATCATCGGCGGTAGTGTAAGCGCGATAGGTACAGACGGCGCGGGCATCGTCAACGCGGGCAGCACAGTTAATATCAGCGGCGGTACAGTACACGCGATAGGTACAAACGGCGCGGGCATCGGCGGCGGCACGGACGGCGCGGACATCGCGGGCGGCACGGTTAATATCAGCGGCGGTACAGTATACGCGACGAGCACAAACGGCGCGGGCATCGGCGGCGGCACGGACGACGCGGACGTTGCGGGAAGTGCGGGCGGCGCGGGCGGCACGGTTAACATCAGCGGTGGTATGGTTAGCGCGACGAGCTCAAACGGCGCCGGCATCGGCGGCGGCGAGGGTATAGGTGGCGGCGCGGGCGGCGGCGCGGGCATCAGTGGCGGCGCAGGCGGCACGGTTAACATCAGCGGTGGTACGGTTAGCGCGACGAGCAAATACGGCGCGGGCATCGGCGGCGGCGCGGACATCAGCGAAGACGCGGGTAACGCGGGCGGCGCGGGCGGCACAGTTAATATCAGCGGTGGTACAGTTAACGCGACGAGCACAAAAGGCGCGGGCATCGGCGGCGGATGTAGCATCCTGATGGGTGCCCTCGGCAAAGGCGGTAGCGTCGTTATAAGCGGTGGTTCGGTCAACGCTAAAATCGAAAGCCGCCCCACGATTGACGGAAAAACTGCGGTTTTCGAAACCACTGTCAGTTTGCCGGGTGGAAACGCAAATGAACAGGTTTCCTATTTGGTGGGTAACGGTGCGTCGGTTTCCGCGACGACCGATACAAACGGGAAACTATATCTTTGGCTGGCTCCCGGCAGCTACGTGTTTAACATAGCAGCGGGGAACAGCCAGTACGCTGCAACAGGCACTGTTCTTAGCAATGATTCCAATCTTATTACAGCAGTCGGTATTTTCAGCTTTACGGTTGGAACTGCGGCGGACGCAACGACACTTTCGCCGAACGCGGCACTCAGTGTTACCGCAAATGTTACTAATTCTCAAAGTTCTTCACGTAACATGATACTTGTTCTGATTTTATACGATGCCGGGGGCAATTTGGTAAACTACTCCTGCACATCCGCAACAGTAGCGGCAAACAGTTTTTCGACTATAACAGGAAAAGGCTTCACACTTCCCTCGTCTGTCACTGGCTACACAGCAAAAGCAATTATATGTGACGGCACAGATATAATGTCATCTTCGCTGACTCCTCTGTTCGATTCGGAGCAGATTTCAGGTTAAAATTAGTTTCCCGACGGTAAGCCAGCCCAGTTTTGAAGCAACCCAAAGGAGATGAAAATTTGAAAAATCTGATAGCTATGAGTCTTGGTCTCGCAATCGCTGTCATCGTAGTTGCAGCATCGCCTGTTTTCGCCGCAGGCATAAATCCGGCAGCCGAAAAAACGGTAGCTTATGGTGTTACTGCCGCTGATTCGTCTGCTGCTGGAATAGAAAATGTCATCGCTTCGGTTGGCAGTAATAAAACGGTGTCAATAACCGGAAATATAAGCTCCGGAGAAAGTCAGCAGATTATCGTCAGGATCACCGACCCTAACGGAAAACTTAATTATTTCAACAGCGCCGTCAGCACGACAGGCGGAGATTTTTCGTTTTCCTATAAAATGGCTGATACCGCCGCCATGGGTGTATATAACGTTTCAATAGGCACAGCCGGTATAGCGAACCCTTATACCACCACATTCAATTACGGCAAAAACGCCGATTTAAACAGCCTTTCATTAAACGGCTGTACGTTAGACCAGCCTTTTTCATCAGACACGACCTCTTATACTGCAAGCGTCGGCTGCAATATCTCGAGTATAACGGTAACCCCAACATTAAGTGACCCGAACGCCTCCGTTACAGTGAATGGCAGCAGCACTGCAAGCGGGCAGGTTTCCGCGCCGATAAGCTTGAATTACGGAAGCAATACCATAAATGTTGCTGTTACGGCGTTGGACGGGATTACCACTAAAACTTATACGATAACTGTAACAAGAGCATATGTTGCGATTGCAGCGGTCGCTTCGGTTGGCAGTAATAAATCGGTGTCAATAACCGGAAATATAAGCTCCGGAGAAAGTCAGCAGATTATCGTCAGGATCACCGACCCTAACGGAGAACTTAATTATTTCAACAGCGCCGTCAGCACGACAGGCGGAGATTTTTCGTTTTCCTATACCTTAACTGATGACGCTGTGAAGGGAAGATATAATGTCTCAATAGGTGGCGTCGGAGTTTCCAGTCCGGCAACTACATACTTCTACTACGGCCACGATGCCGACCTTGATAATCTCACGATAAGCAGTGGCACTTTCAGCCAGCCTTTTGCATATAGCACAACCAATTATACTACAAGCGTAAATAGCGGTGTGTCAAACGTTACCGTAACGCCGACATTAGATGATTCCACAGCTACTGTTTCTGTGAATGATGTAAGCGTCTCAAGTGGGCAGGCATCCGGCTTAATAAACCTGAATTATGGGAGCAACACGATAAATGTTGTCGTAACGACGCAAGACAGAACTACTTCTAAGACTTACACAATATCAGTTTACCGATATGCCCCCACGCCTCCGACTCCTCCGTCATCGCCGCCAGCGATGTGACGATAATTTAAAAAGTTTAGTAGTTAGCAGCACTTCAAAGTCGGCAATTGCACTTAGTATGCTGAAGTGTACCCCATTCCGTGGACAATAGAAAAGGTGTAAAGGTTTATGTGTATATTATGTCCTGGTTTTGGGTATAATTTCATGGCTTTTCTCTGCACTCAGGATACTGACGTATCTTTACTTCCCTCGGTACCCCAAGCTCTTCACGAAGAGTTGTTACATACAGCCTTACGCTGCGGTCCGACGGCTTGAATCCCGCGTGATTTTCTTTCAGTCGGTCTATTATGATTGCCGTCGTCATGTTCGGGTATTTTTCGAGCTCTGACGCGATTTCCTCATAATACGGATTCATGATTTTGCTGCGTTCCCGGCTGTCCGCAAGGTATCTGATACTAATTTAACTTTAAAAGAATGTCTAAATGAAAAATGCACTGTCGCGAAAATTCAAGGCAACAGCACATTTTTCATAAGACATTCTATAAAAAATTAAAGCAGTATTAAAGTTAAATAAGTATGATATATTCATCCTCCCGCATATTCCAATACTTTTTTACCGTCTTTCGGTCTATTTTCAGTTCCCGAGCGCATCCTCGGATGGTGTACCCTATTTGCTTGTAACTTTGAACCTCTTTATACATCTTTTCCCTCACCATTTCTTTCTGCCTTTCCTGTATAACTTTTTTTCTCATTATACAGAAAATGCCCTTGGGTGGGGGATTTTTGTTTGCCAAAACTGGCCCCTTTATTTTACCAGTTACAACATATCTGGTGCTGTAACTTCGGCAGAACATATCAGAAGTTTTTCCGCCATCTGAATACTTGGTGTACGACAAACGGGAGGCCAACAGTAAGAGAACTTACCATGCATGAATGCCTTCACACGTTTGCGTCCCTGCTTTTACGGCGCGGCGTCGATTCCCGAATTAGTCAGGCTCTGCTGGGTCACGCCGACGAGGAAATAACAAACAACTACACCCACACCGATCTTGATATGCTCAAAAAAGCTATGGAGAAGATACCGAGCTGATTTAAATCATCAAATAGCAACTATTGCTATTATTGCGAGAAGAAAATAAATATTTGACGGATGTGATTACAAATGAAAATAAGAGAAGCAAGTAAAAACGATTTACCAAGATTGCTAAAGCTTTATATGCAATTGCATGATAATTCCATGCCTGATATAGATAATAGCCTGTATTCATTATGGAAACGCATTTTAGATAATAAAGACCATCATATCATCTTGGGAATAATAGACGAAAAGATTATTTCATCATGTGTTTTAGTGGTCATTCCAAATTTAACTCACAATCAACGACCTTATGCTCTTGTTGAAAATGTTATTACAGATGAAAATTACAGGAAAAAGGGATATGCAACAGCAATTTTACAGTATGCAAAGGAGATAGCACAGAAAGAAAATTGTTATAAAATAATGCTCTTAACGGGTTCTAAACAGGAAAGCACATTAAAGTTTTATGAACAAGCTGGATATAACAAAAACGACAAAACAGCGTTTATTCAATGGATTCTTTGATTTGAAGTATTGAGCATAAAGCGCATCTCGGAACACTGAGTTATCCAAAGAAAGGTTTTCTTTAGTTTAGAGCCGTCCTTATTACGAGGGCGGCTCTATTGCAAATAAAGGGTATTAATGGTATCATGAAGTAGTCCGTTAAGACTACCGATTATTTATATAATGCACGAAAAGAGAGAATTAAGTAATGGAAAAAATTCAATCCGCTTTTTCGCAGGTAGATATAACTCCAGATTATCAAGTGGAGTTGGTGGGCTGTGATAGAAATGACAGGCGATCTCTGGGGGTTTTGCACCATCTATACGCACAGATATTACTGTTTCAAAGTGAAGATGATTTTTACTGCTTAATTACCATTGATAGCTTGGGATTAACAACCGAACTCTCTAACGCACTAAGAGCGCAAGTGGCGAAAGAATTTAATACCACTGTATCACACATCATGCTGAACTTCTCCCACACTCATTCTGCACCTGAGCCGACGCCATATGCACTTAACGGCGAAAAATATTGTGCCTATATGTTCAAACAGGTCTTACAAGGTGCAATAAATGCTAAAAAATTTCTTAAGCCCTGTAAGATTGGATGGGCATTAACAAAAACAGATATCGGTGAGAATCGTAGAGACGGTTGCACGGCTGTTGATGATAGGCTTGGTGCCTTGAAAATAGTTGACACGCAAAATGGGAGTACAATTGCTATTGCTTTACGAGTGACTGCTCATGCTAATGTGCTGATGCGTGAAAACAACTTTATTTCAAGTGACTACTTTGGTGTTGCGCGGAATGTCTTGTCAAATGATTTTTCATGTCCGATAATGATGATTCAAGGCGCTGCCGGAAATATTAAACCTATAGGTGTGCACAAGATATATGGAGGTAGTGTTTCAGATTTGGATATCGTAGTTGATAGATTGCGGAGGTCTGCTTCAAAACTATCTTTTGAAATTGAGGATATTACCGATATACAAATGGTGTCAAAATCAATCGAATATGTATCTTACATACCGACCAAAGCGGAAGCAGAAAAAATTGCTACTAACTCTGGCATGGATGCATCAAATTGGCTTTTAGAATGCGAAAGGCTGCGAAAAGCCGATATTGAGGAACAAAGGCAAAAAGGGGAATTTCAACTACTAAAAATCAACGCTGGTTGTTTGTGTGGAGTACCTGAAGAAATATTTTGCGAATTAGCCATTAATGCAACAAAAAGCTCCAACAATCAGCTTTTGTTCCTTAACGGATATACAAATGGTTGTACAGGGTATCTTCCTACAAAAGTTGAATGGGAAAAAGGCGGATATGAGACGCTTTACAGTTACTTAAGCTACTATCAATTCCATGGTCATGTCATGCCATTTTATGCGAATACAGAGGAGCAAATTGTTGAACTGGTAGAAAATACATGGATGGAACTTTCACGTCACCAATGAGTAGCGAGTTATCCGAAATTTAGCGGCCATAACGCCCGCACCTCAGAAAGAAGCACGGGCGTAAGGCAAGCAGTAGCCTGCCGCTAAATGCTGGATAACTGCCATTGAACTAAACTGCGGACGGCGGGGCAGATGCTATGGGGATTGAATAGTTTCTCTTACGATGGAATTAGCATAAAGCCAGGGAAAAGCAGTAAAAAGCCGGAAAAGCATTTGCAAAAGCCAAGGAAAATAAGGTAAAATTGATATGGCTTCCCCCTCCCCAAACGGGCTGGGAATTGAAAACATTTAAAAAAATCGGCGTATTGGTGAGTCGCTTGCAAACTTTTAGTTTGGCATTTCTGTTGCGGTTGCTAAGCAGACCATAATTCCGAATTTTCATAAATCCCGGTGGTAGAATATGCATGAGAAAACGCCGGATAAACCCCTTCTAATTCTAAGGGATATACCAATTAAAAAAAACTGCTGCAATCTTCACAACAGTTTCTTTTGTTGGCAGTATTTAAAAGCTTCGGAAGCCACTGCGATAGCAGTTTAGTTCAATGAGCATAAAGCGCAATTTATATTTTTTGAGGAGGAAACTATTTTGGCAAAATATGAAAAACAAGTATCCGGAGATTTTGAAACAATTGTAAATCAATTAAACCAGGATATTATGGAGAGCGCGCTAAGTATGAATCTGGTTGATGAAAGTAATTATAAATGCGGAAAAACACAGGCAGCAATTCGCATTTATGATAAATATTTTATGAGAAACGGAAACAGAGCAAGCCTAAGTCTTACCATAATCGATAGCGGAAGTGAAATTTTTATTTCGGCTATCGGAGCCGGAGGAGGTAAGGGTATTATTTTTGATTTTAGTTTAGGAGCCGAAAGCGAATTGACGGAAGTTGTCGAAGAGAGCGTCCGCCGAATGGGATTATAAACATAATATGCATTTTACATAAAAATCACGGACAATTACCTTAGAGAGAATTCTTAAAAATGAGATTACATAGGCTACATATTCAAGGAAACGGATTTAGCATACCCAGTGTGATATTAACACCTGAAAAATTTCATGGTTCTGTTTTAGTTATTCATGGCTATGGAGGGTGCAAGGAAGAAATTCTCGGTTTAGTGATGCCAATAGCCGAAGAAAATTTAACTGTATGCGTGATAGATCAACGCGGGCACGGAGAAAGTAAATTTTCGCTTGACGACAAGGTTTTATAAAGGCAACTGACCATATTTACAGTCTCAGCAAACTTGGAAACTTATTTGAATAACTTCTTCATTGGTCATGGAACCATCTCCAATAATTTGATGATTCGATTGTACATAAAAAAGAGAAAACCTGCCGAAAAACAGCAGGTTCATTAATACGCAGTGTCTGCCCTATGCAACCACCGCGATAGCGGTTTTGTGCTATTTTCACAAGATACCAAACATTAGAAAACTTTAAGCACCATGTAATTTATAAAAATGAAGATTAGCAGGAACTTAGAGGGTAAAGCATGAAAAATATTTTTTTGATCGGCGGAGCAATGGGTGTAGGAAAAACGACTACCTGCCAAATCATCAAAGAAAAATTAAACGACAGCGTTTTTCTCGACGGAGATTGGTGCTGGGATATGCACCCATTCCAAGTGACAGATGAAACAAAACAAATGGTAGTAGAGAATATTTGCTTCCTTCTGAACAACTTTATCAAATGCTCTACATATGAAAACATCGTGTTTTGTTGGGTTATGCACGAGCAGGCTATAATTAGCGATATTGTTTCACGTATTAAAACAGAAAACTGCAAGATTCATTTGATATCTTTGGTATGTAGTGAAAAAGAATTGCAAACTCGTTTGAGAAAAGATGTCGATGCTGGTATTCGGACAGAAGATATTATTCGTAGAAGCATACATCGTATACCTCTTTATGAAAAACTAAATACATATAAAGTTGACGTGTCGAAAATGGGTCCAGAACAAGCGGCTGAATTCATAATTCGAAACTGTTAGATTCTAACTTATTAGAGAAATTATGGCAAATCGGAAAATCTGACTGTGTGCAAATAATTCCCATTACGTTTAAAAAACAATATTATGTGATTGCATAAGCTGCATGTATTTTATATTACGCTATTGTTTTATTTCGTAATATTGAGGTTTGCATCATGAATTATTTTTTTGATAATAGTAAATGCTTAAGTGAGCTTGAAGGTAAGAATTTGCAAGAATCAAAATTTGATTCGCATTTAGTTCAAACGTGTTTAAAATTATATCAAATGCCTTTGAACCTTTTTGATGTGGAAGACTTAAGAATAATGATAGGGCAAAATATAGGTCTGCTATATCTAATCCCTATAGCAATTGAGAGGTTGGAAATGAATCCACTATCGCAAGGAGACTATTATGCGGGTGATTTATTAGAAGTCGTTTTAAAATCACAACCTGAATTCTGGAGGCAAAATCCTGTGCTGAAAAAGAAAATAGAGGATATTGTTTTAAATACAATAAATGATTTACAATCGAAACTTCAGAGGTTTGAAAATCTTACTTGCTCTTAATGGAAAGGATATTAAAATGAAAATTGCAGTTTTTCATGGAAGTCCTCGAAAAGGAAATACATATAAAGCAACAGAAATTTTTATGAATGAATTATCAGCATTCGCCGATGTTCAATATACAGAGTTCTTTTTACCTGAAGCAATGCCTCAGTTCTGCACTGGATGTCAGCTTTGCTTGGGAGGTCCACATGAAAAATGCCCTCATTCGCAATATGTAACTCCAATTTTAAACGCAATACTCAATACTGATGCACTGATTTTTACCACTCCGCATTATGGAGCTTGTAGTATGTCGTCTTGCATGAAAAACTTGTTGGATCATCTGGATTTTCTAACATTAAACGTTACGCCGAGAAAAGAATTATTTAACAAAAAAGCTTTTATAATTACAACAGGCGCAGGGTCAACTGCCGCCATAAAGCCAATTAAGAAATATCTCAGGAATTGGGGAGTAAACCGTGTTTACTCCCTGGGTTTCAGGATGTTCATTGACAAGTGGGCGAAAATGTCAGAAGCAAAACAAATAAAATTTGAGAAAATGATTCGTCAGGCTGCGCGTAAATTTTATAGTTCTCAAAGAAGCACTCCTTATATTTCAACTGTATTTATGTACTATATGTCAAAGTTTATAATAAAAAGATATATCGGCGAGGATGGATATCCATATCAATATTGGAATGAGAATGGATATTTTAATAAACGACCATTCTAATTTAATCAGAAGAAATATATTTCTATTGAGTATCTCGCCATTTCTTACTTATCAAATTTCCCACCATGTTTACAAAATCCCAAATAGTAGAAGTAAATAAGCTACATGTATTTTATAATTAGTGGAGGTTTATGTAGTCTATGCTTGAAACAGAACGTTGCGTTTTGAAAAACGTCAGTTGATGATCAAGATGATTTATACTCACTTTAGATTATCTGGGCAATCACGACTTCGTAGTTTGAGCAAACCGTGAAGTTTAGTATAATGTTATTAATCCCCATTATGTTTACTAAATGCGATATATTGTAAAAATACGAACTGCACATATTTTATATAATCTTTAGAGAGGAATTGAAGTATGAATAGGGCAATATTTTGGGATTTTGATGGAACAATAACATATTCTTCACCTCTTTGGAGAACAGCTGTATTTAATGCTGTAAGTCCATATGCTGCACAATATGGGATAACATTTGATAATCTACGTCCACATTTGCAACATGGTTTTCCTTGGCACGAATGGAATACAGACAGTGTATTAAAGGATGATGCTTGGTGGGCCTATATGTTTAGAAAATTCAACTTATTGTTTCAATCATATGGATTGGATGAGGCGCGAGCAGGTATGGCAAGTAAAGAAGTTAGAAATATAGTATTAAATCCAGCCAATTACAAGGTATATGAAGATGCGATAAGTACCCTTGAAGCATGTGTTAGAAAAGGCTATAAAAATTATATCTTGTCTAATAATTACCCTGAATTGGAAAATGTAATACGTAAACTTGAGCTTTCAAAATATTTTGATGAGTATATTGTTTCTGGTGTGATTGGCTACAATAAGCCTCGACAAGAAATCTTTAAATATGGTTTGAAGCTGGCAAATTATCCAGATATATCGTATATGATTGGAGATAATCCAAAAGCTGATATTGATGGCGCTTTTAATGCAGGTATGAAAACCATTTTAGTACATAATAGCGCAGAAAGCAGGGCGGATTATTCTCCAAAAAATCTTTTTGACATTGTTGATTTGTTATGATATGTATAATGAGCGAACCGTGAAGTTTAGTATAATGTTATAGATTACCGTTATGTTTAACCCGCGCAATGTTAACATAAGTAAAAATTTTACACTTTCCATTTAGCACGACACTTTGGAGGATATATCGTGGACGCAAGCAAACATCTGATTTTGAATAACGGAAAAGACATTACCGCTGACGTCAAGTTGTGCCAGTATAATTCGGATACAGGTAAATATTACGTCACTTTCAAGAATGGAAGAACATATCCGTACGGCTGCCATTCGATTGAATGGGTCAAAAATCCCAATATTATCAACCCATGTTCGGTACATATCTCGCATGGTGGTCGTGAATTATTCAAGATTCAGGACATCTGCGTTTTTTATGCAAAGGCGACAGATTATTGGCATATTCGCTTTTCTGACGGCAGAGAAAAAAATTATGACCAGCGGGAAATTAAAATCGCGACTTCGTGCCTTGGTGAAAGTGAAATTCAGAACTGCATGAGCTATTTGCGCCAGCTGGCAACCATTAACGAGCTCAAAAGCGATGATGGCGAAATTCTCTTGCAGAAGCAGTATGAAAAGCTGAATTTTGTTGATGACGGTACTGCAATGACAATCTACCTGAACCCTGAGAAACATAAAGTCAGCACTTACCACAATAGCAATCTGATTTTTCCGTTTGGCGGCAACTCAAGCCAGTTCAAGGCGGTTGAAAATGCGCTGAACAATCAAATCAGTGTAATTCAAGGTCCGCCTGGGACAGGCAAGACACAGACGATTCTGAATATCATCGCTAATTTGTTGATAGCCGGCAAAACGGTTCAAGTTGTGTCCAATAATAATTCTGCTACGGCAAATGTGCTTGAAAAGCTATCTTCAACTTATTTACACAAAATTTTGGAAATCGTCTAATTGCAACTGTTTTCACACATAGAACGCTTTTGTTCGAATGAGCGCTCTTTCTTGAAGTTATGCCATTTTATGAGCTGTGTATCTCTAAAATCACAAAGAATTCACATACCAATCCACAATATCCATAAGTTTCTGAATTTCAATTTTTTATGTGGTTCTGTATGAGAATCTGAATGTAATTTTACCTCAAAACTTTAAAAATATGAGAGAATTACTATACTTTCAGATAAAAAGATAGGTGTGAATCGTTACGCGATTTCACACCTATCTTTTAGTGTTTTATAGCGTTTTGCACCTCAAAAGTAAACCCGATATTCGACGGAAGCTGCTCTTTCTTTTATTGATTTGTAGAACCGGGTTTAGCATGGCATTTTGTGCTTTTCTAAAAATTATGTTTTTATGAAAATTATATAAATATCGGTTCTACATGGAACGCTGCTGACGAGCATTCCAAAATTTCGGTGTTACTGAATAAGAACGAGCTGCCAAAGTTGAGCGGCTGTTCCATTAATCGTATACTGCTGAACGTTACCGCCATCGCTCATTGTGGCATTTGCTACATCCAACGCCAAACCGCTACATTCTGCCGTCAGTCTGTAATAACCTCCACCAACATATGTTATTTGCCATTGCTGTGCACTGGTACCATCAGAGTGATACTGCTGTACGTTTGCGCCAGGACTTGTTGATGCATTTGCAACATCAAGATTGCTACCGCTGTTCTGAGCAGTAAGAGTGTAATATCCGGAACCACTGCTGTTTATCTGCCACTCTTGATTTGTGCCGCCGTTATCCGCATACTGATCTATATTAGCTCCATCTGCTGTTGACTGTTGATATACATCCAAAGCCTTTCCGCTGTTTCTGTTTATTAGCTTATAAATATGCCCTGATTGTATAGGTACAATATCATTGTCGCTGAATGAAAACAGCTGTGCCGCAGAGCCATTATAATCATACTGCTGTAGAATTGTTCCGGGAGATGTTGATGCATAGGGAATATCCAATACCTTACCGCTTATCTTTGATCTAATGTCGTAATAGCCGTTTCCTTGGGATTCCAACATCCATAACTGTGCATCCGAACCGCTCCAAGTATACTGCTGAATTTGTGCGCCATCAGAAGTAGAGCCGTTTACGACGTCCAAAACCAAACCGCTGGTACAATTTACAATAGCATAGTACCCGTTTTGAGCATCAACGAGTCTCCATTTTTGAGCATCCGTTGCATTCACTGTATATTGTTGAATCAAATTCCCTGGACTCATGGATGCGTTAGTGTCATCTATTGCCAGCCCACTGCATTTTGCGGTTATCACATATGGATCGCCTGAAACAACCGGAGGATTAACCGCAGCCTTGTCGACCATTGAGTACGCGTCATACTCAAATTCATTCCAGTCATTATCAGATGAAACAAACTGTATTTTTACCGTAATACTGCTTTTCCCCGAAGTGACAGAGGCTGGTATTGCAAAATCACTTTGAGCTATACTAAAAGAAGTATTGGTTTCAGGGTTATACCACGTTCCAACTTTAGTACCGTTTACATATACATCAGCGTTTTGTTGTCCGACATCTGCACCATATGTTCGCCTTAAAACTACGCCATTATTTGCAGGGTCGATTGCCATGGTGAACTGACTATAACCTTTATCTGCCCTGCCATTTCCATTCCAATCAACCTGATCCATGTTACCGTAAAATGCCCGACTGATGCTTCCGCTCCATGTCTGGTCGTTAATTGAATATGAATGTGCGCTTTCACTTGACGAGTTGCCTATTGATAAAGAATCTGTCAAGTACATCTTTGTCGTGGGTAAATAATAATAGAATGCAAGTATCTTATAATCAGCAGCGATAGGACCATAATATCCGGATGAGTGCGCTCCGCCGCCATGCTCAATAGTGAACCTAAGGTGAGTTCTGAAGTTAATCGAATCACCCAAATAACATTTCCACATTGAAACGCTGGTTGTATTTGGATTTGTCGTATCTGTCCTTGCTGAAAAACCTGTAAACGGCGAAGTGAAGAATCCCCAACCGCCATTGCTAAAAATATCATCGTTACAGACTCCGAAGTATCCTGCTCCGTTATACATATCCTCTGTCCCAGTCCCAATAAACTGGGGAGTCTTGCTGCTATCAACAAATATTCTCGGATCGCCTTCCTCATAAGTAGGCTCTGTACCAGGTCCTGTCACATTTTCCTGTATGCCTACAAGTTTGCCCGTTCCTTCAACATCAAGTATAGTTACATCAAATGGATCGTTTTGAGCTATATCTGGTGTAGAATACTTGGCTGTAAAGTATCCTATATTTGTAAAAGAACTGGTGAAAGGTTTGTAGGTTATTGTATAGTTTATGTTGTCAATCTCGGACGATCCCTTATTGTAAAGCTGTATCTCTGCATTACTCTGACACGGCATAGGGTAATACATATAAAGATTATTGGAAGAATCTATTCCGAAAGCAAGTCCCCTTACACTATTTTGAACGCCTTTGTCACCAATACCAAAAAATGAACCAATAGGCACATCAACGCTTGGGGTAGTTTGATTATCCCAATAAATGCGTATCCATATATTGTTCAAAATGCTTTGACCGTAGTTGTTGGAGGAATTCCCCGGAACATTTGGTATGTTCAGCTTAATGGAAGATACTTCATTAGCTCCATTAACATTCAAAATTGTTCCGGCTTGACTTTCTGCCAAATTTAAATTGCCTGAAACGGTAGTGTTACCTGAAGTACTTTTAGGATCCGTTCCAAGATTAGTTAACATGCTTCTTACTGTGGAGCTGTCTTCATTACCTGTCCATGTTGTTACCGGAGTGCCTGCGGTAAACAGTTGATAATCCACATGGTAAAACAAGCTTGGTGTACCTGGATTAGTAGCATCATTTAATGATGTGCCTGTTATCGTAATTTTAATGCCTGTATTAAATGGAATAGGCAAATATGAGGTATTTCCACCTGCATTTTTTGTCCAATCTGTTGTTATAGGTGATTGAAATGCTCCCCAGTTGCCTGAGAAGAAATTCCTGAACGTGGTGTCAATTGTAGGTGTGGTTGACCCATCTAAGTAAACCTTAATGTAATTTGTATCAGGATTTGGTGAGCCGGTGAACCAGATTCTGTTGATACAGCCAGAACCCTTTAGGTCACACATTACATAGTCGTTGTTTGAATCTTGGTAAATAAAATTTCTGCTATAAAATCCATCGTTGTTGCCGCCGGTATGGTCATAACTTGAGAATTCTCCACCATAACTATCTGTGTTGATATAAGGAAGATTTTCAAATTGCTGCATTTGCGAAAGCCCATATGGCGCAGTCATTGCACTTACAGGAGTTACTTCGCTTGAGACTAAAAAAGAAATTACAATTGCTAAAGATAAAAACAGACCTAACAACTTTTTGAATAATTTCATATTCTAACTCCTCTCAAGATTTTGTCAAAAAAGTTATTTTATAATAAATTTATTTACAGGGGCTCATTTAGGACGTATAAACTCCTCCTTACCTATAAATTTGAACCCATATAAACAAAATATTATTCTATAATAGCAGCGGAATACTCTAATTTAGACTTATTATTACTATATTTAGCATTAACAAGCGTTTAGAATTACACTAAATCGCAAATTTTATAAGGAAACTCAGTTTCTCGAAAACACAAACTTATTTGTTTACTATAACTGGAATTGCTCAAAAAAATAGTATGATACAATAAAGCAAAAAAAGTAGCGGATAGGCAGAACCTTTAGTACAGTTTTGCCGTTATACGACACAATACCAGACTTGAGGCTTTCCCATTCGCTACGATAAAGGTTATACCGGTTCTTGTTATGTCCTAATTTTATACTCTAATTGGTTAATTCTTGATTTTAAGACCGCTTAATTAAATAATTATCATTTCTTCTTGCGACGGTAGTTTTTTAAATTCAATAGTTGGCAACTCTTGATACCAATATGCGACTGATGCAATATCGTCTCTTCTCGCAAGATATTTTTCTCCTAAAATAGTCCAGCCTAAATCTTGCACAGTTACTCGAATATTTTCTTCAAACCGAACGGGATCCATAATGTGCCAACGGTACATTGAAAAACGTTGCTGGTGATTGTACATCTGATCGGATTGTATAACCTGCCACATACCCATAAATGGTGTCGAATACGTAACATATTTTCCGTCAACTTCCCAGTCATAAGAGCCGCCAAAATAATCTTCCGTACCGGTTCCGCAAATTGTTGGAAATTCTTTATCTCCATCAATAAAGAATTTTAGTTCTCCTTCGCCCCACCAGTTCCCTTCACCGTTTAACCCTACGAACAATGCAGTACCCACATATTGACCGCTACCACTTACGTTATCTAACACCACATACTCTTTTTTTGTAAAAACGGGTAGGCATTGTCTGTACTGTGCGTGAAAATAACCGACTTCTTCCGGAATTTCAATAAGGCTATAGTTGATCTGATAATAACAAATAAATTCTTTTTCACTTCTGTTTTCTATAGTAATACGACAGTGTTTGCGGAAAGGCATCGGCCAAAAGCAATTTAACCCTCTGTTGGGATTTACTACAACAGGTAGCGAATTGAGTGGATAAAACGGCCCTTTGAAGGGGTTATCCGTATCCTTTTGCCAGCCGTAAGCAAAAAACTCCGCCAATGGGCTGACAACCGAAGGAACACTCTGGTTATCCCAGTAAATACGAAGGATATAGTCACGTGAAATACTGCCGCCGAACCATATACTCTCAATTTTCCCCGACCCTTCGATATCCGCGAGACAGAATTCTGTTTCGGGCGCAATCACGTAATAAGGAGAGACTTTCCACCCTTGCCCCAAGTGTGCAGCTGCTCCCCATGATACACCATCGGTCGACCTTCCGCCGTTGCCTTTTTGGCCTGTAGGATTTTCAGCATTGATAGCTCTTGTTTACGCATTTGTAATAAGTGGTAAGTTTCCTAAATTTGAAAATATATTTTGAATCATATATACTTCTCCCCGAATTATACTTTCATGCCGGTAGTTTTTATGCCTTCAACTAAAAATCTGTGGAAGAAACCAAACAAAATAAACAGCGGAGGACACGCAATTACAGAAGCGGCAAAGATTAAATTCCATTGGACACCATGTTCACCCTGGAAGACCGCAATTGCTACCTGAACCGGCATTTGATTTGGATTATTGGTTACGATAACCGGCCATAGGTAATTATTCAAATTAAAAATAAAATAGCTGGCGCCTAAAGTTATCAGTATGGGTTTACACAACGGCATTAGTATTTTGTAGAATATTGTATAATAGGAGGACCCGTCGATATAAGAAGACTCATCTAAATCGTTTGGTATGTGAAAAAGAACTGCCTTAATAGAAAAACTCCGTGCTAGCCCCCAGAACTTCCATCACTGCATCGCGAATACCGCTTTCCGAACCAGGGTAGCCGTTAATAAAGTTCTCCATGTTCATCCATCCGCCCACACAGGTACCCTTGAGTTGAATGGGGCTAGTTTAAAAAATTATAAATAAGGAACATCTTTTTACTTGTGATTTAAATATGCTCACAAATAAACCCGATGGCTCAGAAAAAGTCTTTCACAAACCTAACGCATATGCAAACGCTAAAATAATCGTGCTTCATCCCATGCCCTTACTACAGCAATTGCATAAAAGAATGGGAAATGGTATAATATAAGAAAACGAAAAGTGGATGAAAAATGATCTCAATGGAAATCCGTGAATTGATTAAAACAAATTACGATGCAGGGAT
>Ga0326728_10009087_pt1 | contig 24153 bp, 21 predicted proteins | sample MB3enrmetagenome_FD_207602 | JGI IMG/M metagenome (GOLD analysis project Ga0326728, IMG submission 207602) | Lab enriched peat soil microbial communities from McLean, Ithaca, NY, United States - MB31MN | ecosystem: Environmental > Terrestrial > Soil > Wetlands > Peat | place: USA: New York... | reverse complement strand
TCGTCTTCGTTTGCGCTCTCGGCTGCATTCTCGTACTGCTGTTTCCCGTGATCTCGGCCACCGACGATCTGCACCCCATGCGGGCCGAGATGGAAGAGTCGAAGCGCGCCTTCCACCATCCCGGCCATTGCGCCTGCACGGTTCATGCGTTGACTTATTTCGCGCAACCCGTTCTGTCCTGTTCCGCTTCTCTCACGCCCGCGTTCGAGCGGGCGGGCACTGTTCTTCCCTTCATTCCGCAAACGCTCCGGGCTTTCTCCGCCCCTGCGTCCGCGGGCCGTGCGCCTCCTGTCGAGCATCCAACCTCGTTGTGAATCCGAAGCCGGTCACAATTTTGTGCTGCGGAAAATCCCGAAGATTTTCCCATGCACGCGCATTGGGCAGTCCTACTTTCCCAGTGCGCACGGAGCGCGCGATGTTCAAGTTTCACCATTTCAATCCGATCGCATGGCTGTGGATATGGCTATCGATGTTGACCGCAGCAGCCCTCAGCGCCTCGGCGCAGCAAACGCTCACCTGGGAACAGGTGCGCGAGCGGTTTGAGCAGAACAACCCTACCCTGCTGGCAGACAAGCTGAGCATCGACGAATCGAAGGCGCAGGAGATCACGGCTTTCTTCCGTCCAAACCCCCAGATCGGTCTGTCGTCGGATGGATTTCAAATCGCTCCGTACAAGGGACACTGGATGCCGCTCACCGGCAACCAGCTTGTGCCAAGCATCTACTATCTGCACGAACGGCAGCACAAGCGGGAGTTACGTCTGGAGAGTGCTAAAAAGGGGACTCTGATTGCCGAGGCGAGTCATGCCGACCTGGAGAGAACTCTGCTCTTCAATTTGCGCGGAGCGTTTGTGGCAACGTTGCAGGCCAAAGCTGTGCTGCAACTGGCAAAAGACAACCTCGAGTACTACGACCACGTTCTCCAGATCAGCCGGGATCGCTTCGCTGCCGGCGACATCGCGCAAATCGATCTCGACCGTCTGGAACTGCAGCGGGTGCAGTATGAATCCGATTTGCAGGCTGCCGAGGAGAGCCTGGAAAACGCGAAGATCCAACTCCTCACGCTGCTGAACGACCGAACTTCGATTGAACAAGTCGACGTGACTGGGCCGTTCGATTTCAACGACCAACTCATGGGGCGCGATGAGTTCCGGAAGATTGCTCTGGATACACGGCCGGACTTGAAGGCGGCCGTCGAAGCCGTGGACAAAGCCCAAACCGACCACAAGCTGGCGGTTGCGAACGGCTCAACCGATCCGACCTTCGGCACCTGGTATTCGTACAACCCCGCGTTCAACAACCAGTGGGGACGCTATACGCTCGGCGCCAATGTCACCATCCCATTGCGCATCTTCGACCGCAACCAGGGAGAGAAGCTGCGCACGCAGCTCGATATCAAGCGCAATGAGAGACTGCGGGACGCCACCGAAGCGCAAATATTCAGTGACGTGGATTCCGGTTACGCCACGCTCGAAAGCGATCTCGTTCTGCTGCGGCCGTACAAGGCCAAGTACCTGCGGCAGTCGGTACGGGTACGGGACACGATTACGTTTTCTTACCAGCACGGCGGGGCGTCGCTGCTGGATTTCCTGAACGCGCAGGCGGAGTACCGCAGCGTGCAATTGAATTACGTGAATTTGGTCGGCTCTTACTTGACGGCTGCAGCTCAATTGAATCTGGCTGTGGGCCGCGAGGTGGTCCAATGACATCGCATGTGAAATACTTTTTGGTTTCAAGGGCCGCGAAATGCGGCGCAATCGCGGCCTTCCTGCTGTGCCTCACCCTGCTCGTGGGCTGTGCTGGAAGCAAGGCCGACCCAAAGGCCGAGGCGCCGCCTCCGGCAACTGTCGAGCCCGATCTCGACGCCAACAATTTCAAAGTCGATAACCCCGAGCAGTTCCCCTTGGTGACCGCGGTTGAACATAAGGCTGCGCCCGCGTTGAATGTTACCGGAGTGGTGCAGCCCGATATCGCCCGCGCCGTGCCCGTCATCTCGCTCGCCTCGGGACGGGTTGTCGAAATCAAGGCCCGCCTCGGCGACACCGTAAAGAAAGGCCAGTTGCTGCTGCGAGTTCAAAGTAACGATGTTTCCGGAGCCTATCAAACCTATCGCAAGGCCGTTAACGACGAGCTGCTGGCGCGCCAGCAGTTAGAACGCGCGCAGGTTCTTTACGACAAGGGCGCTATCGCGAAAAGCGCCCTCGAACAAGCCGAAGATACAGCTAAAAATGCCAAGGCCGATCTCGATGCCTCCACCGAACAGTTGCGGCTTCTCGGCATCGACAAAGACCATCCATCGGGCATTGTCGATGTTACTGCTCCCATATCTGGAGTAATAACCGACCAACAAGTTACAAACGCCGCAGGCGTGCAAGGTTTGTCGGGCCCGAACCCGTTCACCATCTCCGATCTTTCCTATGTCTGGATCGTCTGCGACGTTTACGAAAACGATCTCGACGCCGTACGCGTCGGCGAGTACGCGGACATCCACCTGAACGCCTATCCCAACAAAATTTTGAAGGGCCGGATCGACAACATCTTGCCGGTCCTCGATCCCAATCTTCGCACTGCGAAAGTCCGGCTCGAAGTCCAGAACCCCGGCCTGATGCGGATTGGCATGTTCGTCACCGCCACCTTTTACGGCAAGCAGATGGAAACGCGGGCCGCGGTCCCTGCAACCGCCATCCTGCACTTGCACGATCGCGAGTGGGTCTACACGCCGCTGACCCCGGCGCATTTCAAGCGCCTGGAAGTAGTCACGGGAAATATGCTTCCCGGCAACTTGCAGGAAGTTGTTTCAGGCATTAAACCCGGAGATCGCGTGGTTTCGAACGCTCTGGTACTGCAAAACACGTTAGAGCAATAAGCGGGAGCGATAGATGGGAGCAACAAAGGAGAGCAATAAGTGATTCGACGAGTCGTTGATTTTGCTCTTAACAACCGCCTGCTGGTGCTGGGTTTCGCCCTGCTGCTTTTCGCCGGGGGGATCGTCGCGTTCCACGATCTTCCCATCGAAGCCTATCCCGACGTAGCCGATAACTACGTCGAGGTCATTACGCAATGGCCGGGAATTTCGGCGGAACAGATCGAACAGCAGGTCACGATCCCGCTCGAAATCGTCATGAACGGCATCCCGCATGTCGTCCACCTGCGCTCGTTCTCGCTCTTCGGGCTCTCCGACATCAAGCTGATCTTCGACGACGAATCGGACAACGACTGGAACCGCGAGCGCGTTCTGGAGCGCCTGAGCCAAGTCACCTTGCCGCCCGGCGTCGTGCCGCAAATGGGTACGGACTGGAGCCCGGTCGGCCAAATTTATTTCTTTACCCTGCACAGCACCAATCCTGCCTATGACCCAATGGAACTGAAGTCCATTGAAGACTGGGTCATCGAAAAGAGCTTCAAAGCTGTGCCCAACATTGTCGATGTGGCCAGCTTCGGCGGCCCCACCCGCGAATATCAGGTCCGCGTCGATCCCAACAAACTTATAGCCTACGGACTAAGTCTCGCCCAGGTCGAGCAGCAACTTACTAACAATAACGTCAACGCCGGCGGCAGCTTCATCCAGGAAGGCTTGCAGCAGATCAACGTGCGCTCCGTCGGATTGGTCGATCGCACCCAAGACATCGAACGCACGGTCATCATGACCAAGAACGGCACGCCGCTGCGGGTGAAAGATATTGCGGTCGTTTCGCAAGGCCCCAAGATCCGGCTCGGCCAGTTTGCGCGGGCGTGCACTGCTTGTCCCTACGGTCCCGGCGGTGCAATCGAGCGCGAAGACGGTAAGATAGTCGACAACGACGATGTCGTGTCGGGCATTGTGCTCTTGCGGAAAGGCGCAGCCGCCGACACCGCCCTGCAAGGCATTCACGCGAAAGTAAAGGAACTGAACGATCGCATTCTGCCTCCGGGCGTGAAGGTCGTTCCCTTCATCGATCGCAGCGATCTGGTCCACTTCACCAGTCACACGGTACTCCACAACCTCACCGAAGGAATGATCCTAGTCTCGATCGTCCTTTTTCTATTTCTCGGCAATATCCGGGGCGCGCTGATCGTTGCGGCGACGATTCCGTTTTCGCTGTTGTTTGCGTCGATTTGTTTGGACCTAAGGCACATTCCCGCCAACCTCCTCTCTCTCGGCGCGTTGGATTTTGGCATGGTGGTCGATGGCGCGGTGGTGATGGTGGAAAACATCGTGCGCCATTTGGGCCACAGGAATGGGGTCAAGACAGCGCGCGAGCAAATCAGCGAGGCTTCGCACGAAGTGCAGCGCCCGGTGTTCTACGCTATCGCCATCATCATTACCGCTTACTTGCCGATTTTTACGCTGGAGCGCGTCGAAGGCCGGCTGTTCCATCCCATGGCCTGGACCGTGGCCTTTGCCCTGCTCGGGGCGCTGCTGTTCTCGATCGTGATCGCGCCCGTGCTGGCCAGTTTCGTCTTCCAGCATGGCGCGAAGGAATGGCGCAACCCCATCATGCACTTCGTGATTGAGCGGTATCGTACCGCGGTGCGTTGGGCCATTCGTCGTCGCGCGACCACCGTCGGCGTGTGCTTGCTCCTGGTGGCCGTGGGGAATTACCTAGCCTTCAGCGGCACTATCGGTTCCGAATTTCTGCCCCACCTGGATGAAGGCGCGCTCTGGGTGCGTGGCACGCTCGCGCCCAGCACCGGGCCGGACGAGGGCATCCGTATATCGAATCAAGCGCGCATCATTCTTTGCTCTTTCCCCGAAGTCCCGCAATGCACCAGTCAAACGGGACGGCCGGATGATGGCACGGATACGACGAGCTTCTTCAATACCGAGTACTTCGTCGATCTCAAGCCGAAAGAACAGTGGCGGCCTGTCTTCCACGAAAACAAAGACGAATTGATCGCTGCCATGAATCGCGAGCTCGACAAAATCCCTGGCGTCGTCTGGGGTTTTTCTCAGCCCATCGAAGACAACATGGAAGAGGCGGTCAGCGGCGTAAAAGGCGCGCTGGCTACCAAGATTTACGGCGACGATTTGAAAACGCTCGAACAGAAGAGCGATGAAATCGTCGCCATCATGCGGAAAATCAACGGCATTGAGGACCTCGGAGTTTTCCGCGTCCTTGGCCAACCTAACTTGAATGTCACCGTGGACCGCGAGGCAGCCGCTCGTTACCAGATCAACGTCGCCGACGTGCAGGATGCGGTCCAAACCGCGGTGGGCGGCAACGCGCTCACCCAAGTCCTCAAGGGCGAGGCGCGCTATGACCTTACGCTGCGCTATCTGCCAAAATATCGCGACACCAAGGAAGCGATCGAAAACATTCGCCTGCTATCGCCCTCGGGCGAACGCGTGTCGCTCGCACAACTCTGCAAAATCAGCGTGACCGACGGCGCTTCGGAAATTTATCGCGAGGGCAATCGGCGTTATGTTGCCATCAAGTACAGCGTCCGCGGCCGCGACCTCGGCAGCACGGTGGAAGAGGCCATCAAAAAAGTCAACGAGCAGGTCAAGTTGCCCACCGGATACAGCCTCGACTGGGAAGGCGAATACGAGAGCCAAAAGCGGGCCGACGCGCGATTGCTGATCGTGCTCCCCATCACCATCCTCCTCATCTTCGTCATCCTCTATACCATGTTTAAATCCTACAAATGGGCGATGCTGATTATGGCAACCGTCGCCATCGCGCCCATTGGCGGCCTGCTGGCTCTTTGGTTTACCGGCACTAATTTCAGCGTTTCCTCAGGCGTGGGTTTTCTGGCACTGTTCGGCGTGTCGGTGCAAACTGGAGTCATCATGCTGGAATACATCAATCAGCTTCGCGTCCGGCGCTACTCCATCGAGGATGCCGCAGTTGAGGGTGCGGTGTTGCGCCTACGGCCCATCATGATGACCATGCTGGTGGCGACTCTGGGACTGCTGCCAGCCGCCCTCTCGCACGCCATCGGTTCCGACTCTCAGCGTCCCTTCGCCATCGTCATCGTCGGCGGCCTCATCGCCGCCCTCGTCATGAGCGTCTTTCTGCTGCCCACGCTTTATGTTTGGGTGGCGGGTGAAACCGACGTGCTGCCCGCGTCCGAAGAGGGGTTCGAAGTGGGCGAGCACGTGGATTAAACAGAAATTGATCGGGTCATCTGACCATTGGGTCATCGGGCCATCTCAGTTCCGATTTCTTAGATGACCCGATGGCCCGATCTACCGATGACCTTTTCTTGCTTTTTGTGGCCTCTTCCGCTAGATTTCATCTTTCCTTGATTTGACGAGCAGGCAAGGCCGAAACTTGCCTCCAGGAGAGTGGCCAGGTATGAAACGGAGCTACATTGGGATCGCCTTGGGCGCGCTGGTGGCTGTGGGAGCGGCGTTGAGCTTGCCGAGTTGCGGGCATCAGCAGAAGTTGGTGAGCATCCAGGTGACGCCGTCGACTGTAACTTTCCTTGCACCGAACGCCGTTCCGGCTGTTCTCCAGGCCTATGGCACCTATAATCATCCGCCCGAGACCAAGGACATCACTGAGCAGGTGACCTGGGCGACAAATGTACCAGATCTGCTAGTACTCACCCCAATCGCGGGTGGGGAGCAGGTCGCACCAAACGGAATATGCGGGATTGCGGGCGTCTCTGCCACCGCACAAGAAGGCACAGGCGGAGCGGCCAATATTATGGTTGGCTACGGGACCATGACCATCGACGGAACCGCACTGAACTGTCCCGGAGCATCTGGTTCGACGACCGGCGAGTTGGTAGTCACGCCGGCCGGCACGGGAACCGGAACGGTCATCAGTTCGCCTTCAGGGATCAGTTGTCCGGGAACAGCGTGTGGTGCCCTGTTCTCGCCACCCAACAACGTAGTCACACTGACCGCTACATCTGGCCCGAACTCGACCTTCTCGACGTGGACGAATTGCTCTCCCGCGAATTCAAACCCATGCACCGTAACCGTAGCTGCCGGTGGCCTCGTCAATGTAGTAGCCACCTTCAATTCGCCGTAAACGGATTGAAGACGTTTCTCGTCCCCGTGAAAGCAGGAGGAACCGGATCGTTTAGCCGCTAATCTTCGTTAAGCAACTTGCCCAACGTAGGTTTGTGCTTCTCGGCCTTCGCTTTCTTCCCCGGTACAAGGCGGGAGGGTTTGGGGCTGCCGACGCGTTCGCGGGCCATTTCTTTGACGACTTTCGCGGCGGAGAATATTTTCTTCTTGCGCTTGCGCGGCATGGTGTCGATGCTCGCATCTTCGCATATCCCACGCACATCCCACGCATAAAAATGCAATAATCTGAGGTTGGCGCCGCGTTCCCGCTTTTCGCAAACTCGCGAGGGGCGGAGGCACAGCGCCGCGTTAGCATGGATCCGGGGTTTAATACTTTATGGATGAGCGCGAGTATTTCGACGAACGGTCGGACAAGAAGCCGGCGAATTTGAGTTGTCCGCATTGCCATCAGTCGGCGGAGTATGAAATCCAGTGGCTGGTGCGCACGAAGAAGAAGAGTCTGCCGCCGCGCGCCGACGACCGCGACCGTGAAAAGTTCGCCAAGGCACAGTCTTACATGCTGCGGCGCGACGACATGATGATGTGCAAGAACCTACGCTGCCGCAAGCGTTTTGAAATTACCGGCGTGCAGAGCGTGGCGTTTCTGGAGTAGGCGCTGTTGGCCGTTCGCTATTCGCTGTTCGCAAAATGCAGATCCCTCGCTTCGCTCGGGATGACAATCGTAAGTGGGTTGCGAACAGCGAACGACGAGAAAGGGAGCCAATCCATGAAGATTCTGGTTTGCATGAAGCAGGTGCCGCAGAAAGACGCTCCGCTGAAGCTGAATGAGGCGGGGACGTGGATCCGCGAAGATGTTTCTTACGAAGTGAACGAGCCCGACGCGTTCGCGCTCGAAGAGGCGTTGCGGCAGAAGGAAAAGCATACGGGCGAGGTTGTGGTCGCGACCGCCGGTCCGGCGCGGGCGTCGCAGGTGCTGCGCGAGGCGCTGGCCAAGGGTGCGGACCGGGCGATCCATTTGGAAGACGACGCCTTCGTCGGGCTCGATGCCTTCAACACGGCGCGGGCGATTGCCTCCTCAATTAAAGACGAAAAGTTCGACCTGATCTTCACTGGCTTGCAATCGGACGACTACGGTTACGCGCAAACCGGCGTGATTCTGGCCGAGATTCTCGGCTTGCCGCACGCCACCATAATCATGCACATTGAGAAGACTGACGGCGGAATCCGCGTGAAGCGGGAGCTGGAAGCTGGATTTTTCCAGTTCGTCGATATGCCTTTGCCAGCGGTGCTGACCATCCAGTCGGGCATCAACAAGCTGCGCTATGCCACGCTGATCGGGATCAAGCAAGCCAAGATGAAACCCATGCGCAAGGTGACTCTGGCCGAAGTGCAGCCGGCGATGACCGGCAATTTGCAGAAGATCGAAAAGCTGTACGTGCCGCAGAAATCGAAGAACACGGAATTCCTCGAAGGCCCTCCAGCGGAAGTGGCGAAGAAGCTGGTGGAGAAGCTGAAGAATGAAATGCGAGTAATTTAAGCTCTCAGCTATCAGCTTTCAGTTATCAGTGAAAGATGAGGGCTGTAACTGAAAACAGATAGCTAACACCTGAGACCTAACTCTATGGAAACAATTCTTGTAATCGTTGAACAGCGTGGAGGGAAACTGAACCGCGTCTCGTGGGAGACGATTGCCGCCGGGCAGGCGATTGCCGCTCTGACGGGATGGATGGTCGAGGCTGCGGTGGTGGGCTCGGGTGTAGCGGCGATCGCGGGTGAGATGGCGGAGAAGAAGCTCGCCAAAGTGTACGCCATCGAGTCGGCTGGGCTTGAACCTTACACTCCAGATGCGTTTGCGTATGCGCTGAAAGAATTCTTGGCGAAGCATCCGGCAAAGCTGGTGTTGATGCCGCATACGTATCAGGTGCGGGATTTTGTGCCCAAGCTGGCGACAGCCTTGCAAACCACGGCCATCAGCGACGCGATCGGGTGCAGGCATGAAGGCGGGAAGCTGCTGTTCACGCGGCAGATGTTTCAGGGCAAATTCGTGGCCGACGTGAGTTTTGCGGGCTCGGGGCCTTGCTTTGTCACCTTTCAAAATGGCTCGTTCCGCGCCGATAAAGTTGAAGCGGGCACGGCGGCTGCGCCGGTTGAGACGGTGAATGTCGAGATTCCCGATGGCGTCGTGCGCAACCATCCGCAGGAAGTTTTCAAGGAAGCTAAGCAAGCGGTCGATCTGACGCAGGCTGAGATTATTGTCGCGGTCGGGCGCGGCATCAAAGAGCAGAAAAATATCGATCTTGCCAAGCAGTTGGCGGATGCGCTGGGCGGCGAGCTGGGGGCGTCGCGTCCGATCTGCGATAACGGATGGTTGCCGATGGACCGGCAGATCGGCTCGTCGGGCCAGACGGTCGCTCCCAAGCTGTATTTGGCGCTGGGAATCTCGGGGGCGATCCAGCATATTGTCGGCATGAAGGGCTCGCGGAGCATTGTGGCCATCAACAAAGATTCCGAGGCTCCGATTTTTGAGATTGCGGATTATGCCGTCGTTGGAAACTTGTTCGATATTGTTCCTCCGCTGATTGAGGAAGTGAAGAAGGCGAAACAATAGCAGGTTTCAAGGTTTCAGAGTTTCAAGGTTTCAAGGTTGTAGAGTTGCAGGGTTTCAAGACTCGACCCTCCAGTTGACGCGACGGTGCAGGAGGGCTAGGCTTTCGCGTGAATGAGAAGTTCAAAACATAAATTCCAATTTGGAAGTTGACCTATGGAAACCCCAAGTTGTTCAGCCGCTGTTGTCCTTTGGTTGTCCGCAACGTTCCTGTACAGGGAGTTTCATAGTTTCCCTGTGCTTGCCAGTTTAGTCAGGACTTTCCCGTTGGCTCTTGGGTCCGCAGGGTTGCTCCTATGCAGTTATGCGGCCGCTCAGCAGGGAAACACGCCGGCGAGCCGAGCCATGGCGACGACGGGACAGGAAACGATACCCGGCGTTGAAGGAGATCTGGCAACCATCATTCAGTCGCGCTCCACCAACACTCGTGGCTACAACGTTGTAATACACAATGAAGGTAGCGCCACGTCGGTATTTATTGGTTCCACGGACGCCATCGTAGATAAGCGGGAGTTTCCCGCCGGAACGGTCGATACAATAACGCTGCAGCGCCTGCTTACGCAGATTGGCGATGTCGGCAAAATCCCAACTGGACACTGCCCGAAATCGGTCTCCTTCGGAACGACCACTAAGATTGAGTATGCGGGCAAGACCAGTGGAGATTTGCAATGCATCTCGCAGCAAGCACCGGACGGCAATCAGGCGCTACTGCAAGCATCTGAAGACCTGAGCAAATTCGTGCGGACAACCTTGAGTCAATTAAAAATTGACAATAGGCGCATCCGTCCGACCCAGCAGTAGAACCGATGGGCTGATGGGCCACTTTAACGCCCGCCCAAGCGAAGCGGCTGCACCACTCTAATGTCGTGCCTTTTGCGACGTTAGGGTGGGGATATTGACTCCCGTTTTTACTGCGATCATCGCGAGTATGCGTCTGGGCGGCCTATGCCCTTGAGCGATTCCTTATAAATCGCAGCCCACTGCTATGCGTGAGTTTGACGTGATACGCGAGGCCCACTCATCGCAAAGTGCGCGATGAGTGGGGCACCCGGCAACCCGCACCCGGCGAGCGGCGCCTCCTCCCAGGTTAGCGCCCAAAGAACGGGCGCGAACCTGGGGCACCGTGCCAACCCCGAGAGTATACTGACGCAGAGGCGTCAATATTATGAGGTGTGACTGGATTAACCGGTTGGGCGTGGTTCGCGGTTGGCTGTTGGGAGCGGCTGTAATCGTGGCAGCGCTCGTATATCTGTTCCGGCGGTAGACCGTAGACGTCAGAGTTAGTATAGGGTTAACGAGCCTCACGCCCCGCACTCCTTCCAAAGCTTTTCCCAATTCCAGATCCCGGATGTCACCTTAACCGGCAACGGGAATCCTAACTGATGCGCCAGCATACACACTTGCCCGCGATGGTGGGCTTCGTGGGAAAGCATGTAGCACAGCATTTCCGGGCCAACCGGCCAAGGCCGGGCCCAGCCATCTCTGACAAACTTCTCGACGCGGTGCAACTTCTCGACGCGGCCCTCACCACCGTCGAGCGCTTCGGCGAGCATTTCCGCGCAGCGAGCGGCGCTCTCGGCCAAGGCCGCGCGGGCTTGCTGCGGCGTGCAGTGCGCGTGGTGGAGCTGGCGTGGGACCTTCAGGTGCGGAGCTGACAGCCGGACCCACTTCGAGCGGACATTGTGCATGTGGGTGAAGATCGCGGCGATGGTGCGGACTCTATACTTGCCTGGCGGTTTGGATCTCCAGGCGATAGGGTCAAGATGTTCGATCAGAAGCTGGTTCATGCGATCATTGAGGAGAAAAATCTGGGCGGCAAAAATCTGGACGGAGGCTCGTCCGAGTTGAGTGTGGACCTTCTCTTGAGGCTTGGTCACGGCTCCCTGCTCCCTTGGCCTATGATACTTCCGGACAGAGGATGGCTCGACTTTCTTCTCCTCCACACACTGCCAACTCACGCACCCTTCTTGAGCAGTTTCACGGTTAGTGTAATGCGAGTCCTCCTCCCAGGTTAGCGCCCAAAGGACGGGCGCGAACCTGGGGCACCGCGCTGGTGGAGATGGGCGGTATTCAGGGCGGCCCTGGCGACGACGGCGGACAACATCTGGTCGAAGGAACCGTTGCCCAAACCGTCGCCCAAAGGCTGGGGGGCATCGGCGCGCTGGGCCTGGTTGATGCATTCGGCGAGATCGTCGTACTCGACACCTTCGACGGTGGACCAGGCGGAAACCCCAAGCGGACGGTGCGCGACGGACTTGCGATCGATCACCACGCGGATCGGCTCGGGCTCGAACGAAGTATGTTTCAGATTGGAGGAGGCGGTCTGGAGTGCGTACAGCATAAGGGCGGCGGTGCGATGGTCGATCTGCTGTGTGACGAGCAGGCGCATGACCTGAACCAAACCCATTTGGATGGAATTGGCGTCCTCGAGCAGGGGCAGCGTGACCTTCCAGCGCTGCTGCTGAATGTTGGAGTTGATGCGCAATTGCTTCTGGCGAAATTGGTTATGGAAGTAACAAAACTTGCGATCACGGACGGCAGGGGATGCGCACTGAATTCCGTTGACTTTTAGGTGCTGACAGCGGGCGATAGTTTCTGGGTATAAGGGCATAGTGGACTCCTAATAGTGATGAAATTGGGTGGAACTCGCGGGTGAGGACAGGAGATCAAAACCCCCACCCTGTCGCGGAAAACGCGACAAGGATGGGGCACCCCCCTCCCCCTGGGCGTGTGAAATCATGGGGTTAGGTGCTGAAAACATTGCAAAATATAGATTACAAGGGAGTTATATGTAAAATATTGCGGAATAAGGAGTTAGGGGGCCAGATTTCAAGGTTTCAGAGTTTCAAGGTTTCAAAGGTCGAATCTGGCCAGATAAAAAAGGGTGTGGGAGTGAAGCCGCACCCTTTTCTTATATTCTTCTTTGATCCTATTTCTATTTTATCAATTTAGAGGGGGGTACACCGACAGAATTGGCGGGATTATTTTCGGTGTTGAATCAGTGGGTTGCGGAGAAAAACTGGGAAATGGGGGGTTGACAAAGTTTGGTGAAATCGAGATCTCGAAGCTGGGCGGGGAAAGACCTTTACCACAGGGGGCACAGGGTCTCACAGGGGAAAGCTCGGGGTTATCAGGATTATCCCTAACGAAGGGTATGACGATGCGGTATGGAAATCGCGGCAGCGGCGATGCTGACGAAAAGCAGGTCCTTCGCTGCGCTCAGGATGACAGTGCTAATTTATGCCATGAATTTCCGGGACGGCAGACTAGCAGTCCGTGGTGAAACTCCAGCGTGCAAGACCAGCGCCTAAAGAGGTTGCGGAAAAGAGTCGAATTTCGCGCCACAGCCCCTAAAGGGGCATCTGATTTCAAAGAGTTTATGTCATCGCTAAAGCGATGACCTGATACGAAGCTGGAGTTTTCCGCAAAGCTGTAAAGGTGTGACCCGATACGAAACAGATTTTCGCCACAGGCTGCCAAGGTGACTTTCGTTACCTGCCGATGGTGACGGCGAGGGACTAGAGTGGACGCATGAGAAAAGTATCTTTACTTCTAGCGTGCAGTGCATTCGGTATCGCGATGTTGCTTCCAGCTTTCGCGCAGGGGCCCGCAGCGGACCGCAAGATCGACAACGATTTTGTGCAACGGCAGTTTGGCGACCAGTTCACTCTAATACCCGAGATTGGGGCCGCATTTGGCGATCTGGACGGGGACGGGGTCGAGGACGTGGTGATTGCGGCGCGCTGCAAGAATCCGCTGCTCGATCAAGGCGAGCACAATTTCATGGTGCTGGATCCCTACAACGATTTTTTTGGCTATGGCGATCCGCGGATGACGACCACGTTCAGCGAGGGAGTTCCCTCGCGGCGCGGGCTGGTCATGCTCGTCATACACGGCGCGGGGCCGGAAGGCTGGCGCTCGGCAACTCCAAAGGCGAAGTTCGTGATCGTGAATTTGCCGTATAAGGCGATCTCGGTGCGAAAAATGACGCTGAAAAAGAAAAAAATCGAAGCTATCTATATAGAAGAAGCGAGCGAAACTGGAGAGAGTTCGGCCTTGTTCTTCGACGGCAAGAAGTTCCACTATGTGCCGATGGGCGGAGATATGCAGTAGGCGCAAGACGCGAGATTCGCCAGATTTTGTTATCCAGAGCGCAGCGAGAGAGCTGCGGTTTTTTGCAAAATGCAGATCCCTCGCGGGGCTCGGGATGACAATTCATCAAACGGGACAACAATTTCTGAAAGCTCGACGGGCGAGGACGCCCGTCACTCCACAAACGGGGACTTGCAAGGGGCTAGACTCCCTGTTTGGCGCGGTTTTTAGGGGGTTACGCCGCGGCCGAACTCGGGATATAATAGCTGTAGTTGCCATGCGATCGAACGGCTACATTTCGCTCTTCCAAGCGTGCTGGGTCGAGGGACGCGCTTGTCCCCGCCGGTACCTTTCCGTTCTGCCTTCGCGTGTTCGCGCCAACCTCTTTGGCAGCGACTAATTTTCTCTTCTATTGCTTGCTGCGCTAATCGCTATGGCGCTGTTCGCCATTCGCTTTTGGCTGTTGGCCAAAGCAGCCTATTTCCGTGTACGCTGCTCGAAATCCGGCCCCCATTCATGAGAACCAGAGCACTAATTATGGAGAAACCTATGACCACCAATACTTTGACCGTTGGACCCAAGCTCAAGACTGCGATTCCCGGGCCGAATGCCAAGCGCATTCTGGCGGGCGACGATAAATACATTTCCCCTTCTTACACGCGTTCCTATCCGATGGTTGCCAAGCGCGGCCGCGGCATAGTGGTCGAAGACGTGGATGGCAATGAGTTCTTCGATTTTTCGGCCGGCATTGCCGTGACCTCGACCGGGCACTGCCATCCGGAAGTGGTCGCCGCGATTCAGAAGCAGGCGGGCGAACTGATCCACATGTCGGGTACCGACTTTTATTACGAGAGCATGGTGACGCTGGCCGAGCGGCTCTCGAAGATCGCGCCGATGCCGGGGCCGCACAGAGTTTATTACGGAAACTCCGGGGCCGAAGCCATCGAGTGCGCGTTGAAGCTGGCGCGCTATCACAGCAAGCGGCAGCAGGTGATTGCGTTTCTGGGAGCTTTTCATGGACGGACCATGGGCGCGCTCTCGCTGACGGCATCGAAACCGCAGCAGAAGCGGCGCTTCGCGCCGCTGGTGCCGGGAGTGACGCATGTGCGCTATCCCGATGTGTATAGGGGATGCGCGAACGGTCCACAGGATGCGGAGAAATTCGCGTTGGGCTGCGCCCGCTACATCGAAGACAAGCTGTTTAAGACGGTGCTGGCGCCGGAAGAAGTGGCGGCGATATTTGTCGAGCCGATCCAGGGCGAAGGCGGTTACGTAGTCGCGCCGACGGTGTTCATGCAGGAACTGCGGCGGATTTGCGACAAGCACGGCATTCTGCTGGTGGTGGATGAAATCCAGAGTGGCATCGGGCGCACGGGCAAATGGTTTGCGGTCGAACACACGGGCGTGCATCCCGATATCGTTTGTATGGCGAAGGGCATTGCGTCGGGGATGCCGCTCGGAGTGGTGGTGAGCAAGGCCGAAGTGATGGACTGGGTGCCGGGTTCACACGCCTCGACTTTTGGGGGCAACCCGGTCTGTATTGCCGCCGCGCTGGCCACGCTCGACGTGATCGAGAAAGAAGGGCTGCTAAGAAACGCGCAGAAAGTCGGCGACTATATGATGAAACGCATGGCCGACTGGCCGAAGAAGCACAGGATCGTCGGCGACGTGCGCGGACGCGGCCTGATGATCGGCGTCGATATCGTGAAGGACCAGAGGACCCGCGAGTATGGGGCCAGCGAGCGCGATCGCATTGTGGAGGAGGCATTCGAGCGCGGTGTGCTGTTCTTAGGCTGCGGCCCGAGCACGGTCCGCATCTCGCCGCCGCTCATCATCACCCAGGAAGATGCCGACGTTGCCGTCGACGTGTTGGAAGAGTCGATTGCGATAGTCGAAAAAAACGCGTAATCGAGGGAGGCGCGCGATGTGGATCGGGACTTTGCAATCGATTCACATCGCCGCCGCTCGTGCTAAAGGGCCGAAGTAGGGATGCCTGTCGATGCCACGCTATACATTTCGTACGCTTGTCCTTCTGGCGTTTGCCTTATTGGCCTGGGCCTCTGCCTTTGCCGGCATTCGCGCCGGCCTGCGCGCGTATTCGCCCGCGAATCTTGCCATCCTGCGTTTTACGATCGCGTCTCTCGTGCTCGCTGTTTATGCCGGGATCGCGCATTTTCGCCGTCCACAGTTGCGCGACGTTCCATGGCTGGCGCTGACCGGCGCCATCGGAATCACTTTCTATCATTTCGCGCTTAATTACGGAGAGACGCGAGTAACGGCGGGCGCGGCCAGTCTGATGATGGCCTCCACGCCGGTCTGGGCGGCGCTGGCGGCGCGCATCTGGCTGCGCGAGAAGCTGAGCGCTGCCGGGTGGTTGGGAGTGTTCGTAAGCTTCGCCGGAGTGGCGCTGATTGCCAGCGCAGAAAGCGGCGGCATCCAGATCTCGCCGCAAGCCCTCATCATCCTTGCTGCAGCCGTTATGTCCGCGTTGCACATCATTCTGCAAAAACATTTTCTGGGCAGGTACGGGCCGCTGGAATTCACCTCGTACACGATCTGGTTCGGCACCGCGCTGATGCTGCCCTTCGGCAGCGGTTTCGTGCACACGCTGCGCGCCGCTCCCGTCTCGGTGACGCTGGCGATCGTCTATCTCGGAATTTTCCCAGGCGCGCTTGCCTATCTGGCGTGGTCCTACGTGCTCTCGCACGGCGCGGCCGGACGCACGGCAACGATGCTCTATGTGGTCCCGGTCGGGGCCATCGTGATTGCGTGGATTTGGCTGCGCGAAGTGCCGAAGCCGATTTCTCTGGTTGGCGGCGCCATCGCGCTCGGCGGCGTGCTGCTGGTGAACACGGTTGGGAGAAAGCATCTGGACAGGAGGACATCTGTCGATGGCGTTACGATGAAAGTTGCAGTTCGCTAGCCGCAAAATTCAACCCTTCATAAATCTCGATCCCAAGAGTCGAATATCTGTGCGGCCTAGCCCTTTTCCCCAACTACGCGTACCATGCCTGACAAACCTGGCTCGACGCGAACTGCGAATCCTTTCGACTGAAGTGTGGTCGCTACCCAGTCCGGGGGAATCCGGAGTTTTCGATAGGCGCTGACGCGCAATTGCCAAGTAGAACCGTTCCGCTCGTGCAGTAAATCATGAACGGCCACATGCTCAGAGGAGTAATCGAGAAAACAGGTGAGGATTCGATCATTGTCACTCCTGACGGGTATAAAGCGATTCTCTTCAACGAGCGGCGATGTATAGTCGCGGAAGGTGGTGACGAACTGACCACCAGGGCGCAACGCAGCTGTTACCGAGGAGAAGAGCTGTTCGACGGACCGCAAATCCGATAAATGTGTCAGCGTGTCCCCCATGCAAAGAATGAGGTCGGCCTGTGAGTCCGAGTGCTTTCGGAAAGTCAGCAGATCGTCTTCTGCGATTCGGACAGGCATACTTTCGATATAGCTCCTTAGCAGCTCAAGAAGAATGGATGATGAATCAATAGCTAGGACTGAGTAACCGCGGTGGGCGAGTGGGATGGTGTGCATACCAAAGCCGGCACCAAGATCAACCGCAGTGCCTCCTTTCGAACGGCTGCAAAGTATGCTATCGATCTCCAAACCTCCGCGCTCTATGGCAGCCTCCATGCCTCCCGCCATCCACAGATAGATCGGGGCGAGATGGCATGCGTAGTGTTCTGTGGCGGTTACCACGATTCGGCCTCCTCTCGTAGCGGACACGAGGCAGCCGTGCCCATCTTCTGATGATACGATTTCCTGTTTGAAAAGTGGCTCGACCGCTTGTGATGGAGTGCCCACCCACCTCATAAAGGGCGGTGGACTGCGGATCCTACTCGTCTTCGCTTTACGGCCACCAAGTCATAAGGTTGGTATGGAATCCTGTAAGGCTTACGCGTGCCGAATTGTACCGTTCGCGCGGTGATGCGGGTCACATCACGCGCGGCGCGGTCCACGCTAGGGTGAAGTTGGAGCCGCTCCCATGTTCGCCGGACGCCTGACCGAAGCCACACTGCGCGCGCTCGACTGGCTGGCAGCCAGAACGCTTGCGCCCGAGGACATGCCCGCGCACCAGCTCACCGGGCGGCGTGGCGAGGAGGACGCTTATTTTTATCTCCGGCGTCGGGGCTACACGATCATTGCGCGCAACTACCGCTCCCCTCATCATCGCGGCGAACTCGATCTGGTGGGCTGGGATGGGGACGTGCTCTGTGTTGTCGAAGTGAAGACGCGGACGACGCGCGACTTCAAGCCCGCCGAAGCCGCGGTGGACCGCGATAAACAAAGGGAATTGTCGCTCGCCGTCCGCGACTTTCTGCGCCACATGCCGGTTTCGTGCCCGTGGCGCTTCGACGTGCTTGCCGTATACTATGAGCGCGGAGACGGCCAACCCTCATTCGAGCTGTTTCAAAATGCGTTTTCCGTATCGTACAATCATGAGTTTGGCAATCATGAATTTAGCAATCGTAAATTCGGCAATCGTGGATACGGGAACTCCCACTGAAAGGATTTAGTACGTGCCTGAACTGAGGAAAGACCCCATCGTGGGGCGGTGGGTGATTATTTCCACGGACCGCGCCAAGCGGCCTACCGATTTTGTGCGCGAGGCGGTGAAGATCAAGGGCGGATTCTGTCCTTTCTGTTATGGCAACGAAAGCAAGACGCCGCCGGAGATCCTGGCCTATCGCCCGACCACCAACGGCAATACTCCGCAGAAAGACAGTCCGGGTTGGACGGTGCGCGTGGTACCCAACAAATTTCCGGCGCTCGGCATCGAAGGCGATATGAATAAACAGGCCGAGGGCATGTTCGACAAGATGAATGGCATCGGCGCCCACGAAGTCATCATCGAAACCCCCGACCACAACGCCACCCTGGCCTCGCTACCCGCCAAGAGAATCGAAGACGTGCTTTGGGCCGAGCGCGATCGCATTCTCGATCTCAAGAAAGACCGGCGCTTCAAGTACATTTTACTTTTCAAAAACCACGGAGAAGCTGCCGGCGCTTCGCTGGAGCACGCGCATTCGCAGCTCATCGCGCTGCCGATTCTGCCCATTTATGTGGTGGAGGAACTCCAGGGGGCCAAGCAGTATTTCATTTACAAAGAGCGCTGCGTTTTTTGCGACGCCATCCGGCAGGAAATGGACAACGGCACCCGAATTGTGGCGGAGAACGAAGATTTCATAACACTCGCGCCGTATGCTCCGCGTTTTCCGTTCGAAACTTGGATACTCCCCAAGCGCCACGAATCGGCTTTCGAGAACTCGTCGTCGCACATGTTCGAAAATCTCGCGAAGGCGCTCAAACTGCTGCTGATGAAAGCGGAACGCGTGCTCGACAATCCACCCTATAACCTGGTCGTGCATTCGTCGCCGATACAGGAGCCGACCAGCGAGTATTATCACTGGCACATCGAATTCATGCCCAAACTTACCAAGACGGCGGGATTTGAATGGGGGACTGGTTTCTATATCAATCCCACACCGCCCGAAGAAGCGGCGAGGTTTCTGCGCGATGCTAGCGTGGAAGAGGCGGCGCCTAGTACGGTGGGGGTACGGTAGGGAGGGCTCGGGGTCGCGAAGTTACAAGATTTCAAAGAGATCGACGTATCTGGGCGACTAGTACCGTAACCGTGTGATTGTTACTACGGTCGATCCATTTTTGTTGGTGGAGCGCCGGGCGTCCCCGCCCGGCGCTCCACCGTATGACTTATCACTCGGTCACAGCACTAGGGCCATTTGCTGGTAATGAGTGCAATGGGGATATTACGCCAGCTAGCGGGCTGGCACGGCCCCTCGTCAAGTCAACGCTACCTGCATTCGAACCCAAGCACGGGGATACTCACAATCTTTAAGATAAAGAACCGATAACTCCTTGACATTCTCCTTGGAGTTTGGCGATAATGTCGCCCAAGCTACGCCGACCCGTTTTATCCGGCTGCTACTATCCGGACAAAACGCGTTGGCGCGTGCGATGGCCCGTGGGGGGAGCGTCGCGCGATAGTTATACCCAGAACCAGCAACGCAAAACCAACCGAGAATCACAAGCAAGAGCAAGTCAAGTTAAGAGCACAAAAACACTTAGGAGATGACTATGCCTTTGACATTTACGAACCGTGGGGTGAAGGGTTGTTGGGACATTCTTGCTGTTGGGCCGAGATTCGGCTCGACGAAACTGGCGGCCGCGATTACCCGCGGCGTTCTCACACTGGCTGTATTTTCTGCACTGCTGCTGATTGCCCTTCAGCCAGCGCGTGCACAAACCGAAACCGTGCTCCACAGCTTCCTTGGCTCCACGGGTGACGGGCAGAATCCCTACTACGGCACGCTGATCCGAGACAAAAACGGGAATCTCTATGGCACCACGCTCTTTGGCGGTTCTTACGGTTCCTCCTGCGGAGGCGGCGGCTGCGGCACGGTGTTTAAGCTGACGGCCCGGGGGAAGGAAAAGATTCTCCACAGCTTCGATGAGAATGGGACGGATGGGTACTATCCCTACGGAGGTCTGGTCATAGACAGTAAGGGAAATCTGTATGGCACGACCTTCTTTGGCGGCGCTTACAGCGGCGGCACGGTGTTTAAGGTGACGCCCGCGGGAAAGGAGACGATTCTCCACAACTTTGACGCGAACGCGAACGGCGATGGGGGCAATCCCTACGCTGGCATGGTGATGGATGCAAACGGGAATCTCTATGGCACGACCTTCACTGGCGGCCATAACGGCGGCGGCACGGTGTTTAAAGTGACGCCCTCGGAGACCGAGACGATTCTCTACAGTTTCGATCCGAATGGGATCGATGGGTACTCGCCGACAGGCGGCCTGGCGATCGATACGAGCGGGAATCTCTACGGCATGACGCAGTTTGGCGGCCTTTACGAAGACGGCACGGTGTTTAAGGTGACGAGCTCCGGGGCGGAGACGATTCTCCACAACTTTCTTGGCTCGCCGAGTGACGGGGCGAGTCCCCTTTACGCCACGCCAGTCCTGGACACGAGCGGGAACCTCTACGGCGCGACCCACAATGGCGGCCTTTACGGTTACGGCGCGGTGTTTGAGCTGACGTTTGCGGGGACCGTGACGATTCTCCACAACTTTGACTCGAATGGGGATGGATACTACCCCTATGGCGGCCTGGCCCTGGACACGAAGGGGAACCTTTACGGCACGACCCCACTTGGCGGCGCTTACGGCGAGGGCACGGTGTATGAGCTGGCGCCGTCGAGGGTGGAGACGATTCTTCACAGCTTCGATCCGAGCGAGGCGGATGGGTACGGTCCCCAAGCCGGCGTGGTCCTAGATACAAAGGGGAATCTCTACGGCACGACTATGGATGGCGGCACTCACAACTACGGCACCGTGTTCAAGGTAACGCCGTAGGAAGGTTAGATGTCAGATTGCAGAGATTTCCTCTTTGCCCCGCTCGACTCCGGTTGAGCGGGGCTTTTTCGTGCTTGGCGCGTGCCTCGTCTTAAAGCATAGGAAAATCAAAATCTCGTTTCAGATGGCCCTCGTTTGCGATGCAGTGATTTGGGGACTTGCCTTGGGTTGATTCCTTTCGGTGCTGCTCCAGCGACTGCGACAAAAGCGCGTTGGCTGACGAAAACAGGCGATATCACTCATTGACAGTAATGAGTGAGGGGCGATATGACGCTGGCTAAACCGCCGCGCTATCCCTGGGTGCGGTCGAGAAACTCCTCATGCCACGCCATCTGGATGGCTTCTAACTTGGCTTCGTTCGACTTCGCGGGATCGTCTTTGAAGCCGGGGAGCGCGATCACATACTTGTGCAGGTCGGTGAAACGCAGCGCGAGCGGGTCGAGTTCGGGATGCGTTTCAGAGAGCAGTATTCCGATGTCTTCAGAGTCACTCCAGGTTAGTTCTTTTGGCATGGTAACCCCGCTGTTCGTTTTTCGCTGTTCGCTATTCGTCCTTCGCTATTCGCTATTCGCTTAATCAACTTCACCTTCATTCATCCGCGGAGAAAGGTCAACAGCTAACGACCAACAGCGAATAGCGAACAGCAGGCTCTCAATGCTCTTCCGAAACGTAATTCCGGTTCCAGGCCGGGATTTCCACGACCAGTTTGCCGGGCTTCTTGATAACGACCTGGCAGCCGAGGCGCGAGTTGAGTTGAAGATCGGCGGCACTGTCGAGCTTGTCGGCTTCGTCGTCATCCAGTTCCGAGAGCAAGTCGGCGCCTTCTTTCACCCAGATGTGGCAGGTGGTGCAGGCGCAGTTGCCTCCGCAGGCATGATCGAGATGAATGCCGAAGTTCAGCGCCACATCGAGCAGCGACTCTTCCTTGCCATGGTCTTGGTATGGAAGGTTGCCGTGCTCAAAGGTCACCGTCTTGCCTTCGGGAAAAAAGGTGACCTGAACCGTATTGTCATCTGACATGTAATAACCCCAGGTTTCATAGTTTCAAGGTTTCAATGTTTCAATGTAAAAACCTCGGGGGCCACTTTGAAACCTTGAAACTTTGCCTTTATTCAAATTCCGCTTTGGCCACGGGATGGCCGGTCTGCGCGGCTTCTTCGAGACCGGTGCCGGCATCATCCATGGCCTTGCCTTTAAGCACGGCCGTAACGGCTGTATCCATCATCAACTCCGCCAAATGCATGGTGGCTTGGTTGAGGACGTCGATGTTGGTGCGGATGGCGTGATAGTAGTCGCCATCTTTTACCGCGAGAAGATTCTTTTCCAACTTCTCGATATTGCTACGTTCTTCACTGGCAAGTTGCAGCCAGACTGGACTGTTCTTACCTTTCGACAGCGCCGTGAGGATGGTCTCGGCTTCGCGGCGGGCTTCGATGATCTGGCGCTGGCGGAAATCTTCTTCGGCGAAGTCGAACGACGCGAGCAGCATGTTTTCGACCTGTTCGTCGGTGAGGCCGTAACTGGGCTGAACGTCGATTTCAGCTTCTTTGCCGCTGCGCTGCTCGCGCGCCGAGACGCGCAGAATGCCGTTGGCGTCGATCAGAAACTTTACTTCAATGCGCGGCATGCCGGCGGGCATGGGTGGAACGCCCTTAAGATCGAAGCGCGCCAGCGAGCGGCAATCTCGCGCCAACTCGCGCTCGCCTTGCAGCACGTGGATGGCGACGTTGGTCTGGCCATCGACTTGGGTGGTGTAATACTGCGTCGCCGAGGCCGGGATGGTCGAATTGCGCAAGATAACTTTATCGGTGACGCCGCCCGCGACTTCGATTCCCAGAGACAGCGGAGTTACGTCGAGCAACAACATCTCTTTTGTGATTTCGGAGCCACCGCCGAGAATATTTGCCTGCACAGCCGCACCGAGCGCAACCACTTCGTCGGGATTCAAATCCGTGTGCGGCACGCGTTGGAATAGGTCCTGCACCAATCGCCGCACCATGGGAATGCGCGTCGAACCGCCGACCAACACCACCTCGTCGATTTGTTCGGGCTTCAGACCCGTGTCTTTGAGCGCCTGCTTGCAGGGGCCGACGGTGCGGTCGATAATTGGCTGGATCGCCCGTTCGAAAAGTTCGAGCGAAATCTCGCGCCGATACTTTTTTCCATTCGGTAAATCGATGTCGAGCTTCGCCGTGGGCTGCGAGGATAGCGCGATCTTGGCCTCGATCACGGCCTTGCGGATGCGGGCGACCGCTTCGCCGCTGCGCCGGACTTCGTTCCCGAATTCGATCCCAAATTCGCCGCGAATGTCGTCGAGTGCGATCGCGATCAGCAGATTGTCGATGTCGTCTCCGCCAAGGTGCGTGTCGCCGTTAGTAGCGACGACCTCAAAAATTCCGTCGTGCAGCTTCAGGATCGAAATGTCGAACGTGCCGCCGCCTAAGTCGTAAACGACGACGATACCGTTCTTCTTCTTATCCAGACCGTACGCGAGCGATGCTGCCGTCGGTTCGTTGACCAGGCGGAGAACATTCAGGCCAGCGATGCGGCCGGCATCTTTGGTAGCCTGGCGCTGCGCATCGTTGAAATATGCGGGGACGGTGATGACCGCCTTGGTTACGGGCGCGCCGAAAAAGCGCTCGGCATTGCGCTTGAGCTGACGCAGCACGAGCGCCGAAATCTCCGGCGGCGTGTAGGTGCGCTCGCCGATCTTGATGCGCAGGACCTCGCCCGCATGAAGGTCCTCTGCTAACTGGAAGGGAAACAGTTTCAGTTCGTCCTGTATGTCTTCGACGCCGCGCCCCATGAGGCGTTTGACGGAATAGACTGCGCGCTCCGGGGTTTCGATTAGATACTTGCGGGCGGCGTTGCCCACGACGATCTGATTCCCTTCGTCGAGCGCAACTACCGAGGGCACGAGATTGAGACCGTCTTCTCCGGGGATGACGACGGGGGAATCTCCCTGCATGTAGGCCACGAGGGAGTTCGTGGTGCCGAGATCGATGCCGACGATGGAGTCAGAAGACATTTGTAATTTCCGATTTGTAATTTGTAATTTGAATCGCCGACGATGCGTCGCCTCTAAATTGCAAATTACAAATCACAAA
>Ga0326728_10009085_pt1 | contig 24158 bp, 13 predicted proteins | sample MB3enrmetagenome_FD_207602 | JGI IMG/M metagenome (GOLD analysis project Ga0326728, IMG submission 207602) | Lab enriched peat soil microbial communities from McLean, Ithaca, NY, United States - MB31MN | ecosystem: Environmental > Terrestrial > Soil > Wetlands > Peat | place: USA: New York... | reverse complement strand
GTTTTCAGCAGGCTCTCCACGTACGCTCCGTAAACGGCGCGCGGAGGGAAACTCCGCGTTTGCAACCCGGCGTCGTAGTGAATTCGCGCCCAGCGCAGGAAATCGTCAGGCGCGTCGGGCCACGCGCTCATCTCGCCCGCCGGCACGTTGAGCAAGTGAAATCGATGAGGGCTGCTGTAGGCAAGGCCTCGGCCCGGTAGTGTGCCTCGATCCACGATCGCAACCGACAAAGACGAGGAGAGGCGCAGCAAATGTACCGCCAGCATCGTGCCGCTGAACCCGCCACCAACGATCAGAACATCAAATTGCGACTCGCCCACCGGGAAGGACCTCACGCGCAATGCCTAGTAGTATAATAGACATTATTCTATTCCAGATTGCAAGTTGATGGCCCTTTGTGTGACGAGGAGCACTGGCGGAAGTCCTTGAATCTCCAGCTAGTCTCTCTGGCGTCCGCTGCGCAGCGGGGGTAAGGCGATGAAAGTGTTTGCGACGCTTCGATGCCGTAACCAGAGGTTCCTGGAATTCGGATATCCGCGGTGGTATTCCGCCACCGCGGTGCGCAGTCTCTTTTTGTCTACTGCGGGCCGACGTGCAAGCTCGAAATGTCCTGCAGATAAACGCCGGTGGTATGCGCTCCGGGAGCGGACCCGCGAGTCGAAGTGAATACCAGCCAGTGTCCATCGGGCGAGATGGAAGGGTAGCCATCGAAGGCGTCGTTGTACGTCAGCCGCACTTGCTGATCGCTGTTCAGATCTCCGAGAAAGATTTCGTAATTGTTTGGTGGAAGCACTTTAACGAATACATAGTGATGTCCATCCGGAGCGGGAAATGGAGACCAGTTGGTGCCGTCGTCGTGAGTCAACGGCTTCAAGCCGGTGCCATCTTCCTGGATGGTGAACAGAGTCATGGGCAGGGGATGCTTCTTGGCCACGGAATCGGCGGTGCGCCACGCGCGGAAAATAATCGTTTTGTTGTCCGCAAAGATAAATGCGCCGCCCGGCTCCCAACCATCGAGGTGAGTGATCTGCACCGGATCGCTGCCATCGGGTTTCATCTTCCACAGTTCCATTTTGCCGGAACGCTGGCTTCCGAAGAGAATCCACTTGCCGTTCGGAGCGACTGAGACTTCCGCATCGTAAACGCTGTTGTTGGTCAGGCGCTTTACATCACTGCCATCGAGGTTCGAGGTGTAAAGCTCGGCTCCTTGCGGATAATCGGTTGGATTCGAGTAATTCGACTTCGCCAGTTCCGGGTGATCTTTGGTGGACGTCCAGATAATGCGCTTGCCATCTGGGAAGTAGAACGAGCAGGCGTCATCGCCCCGATCCTCGATGCGGCGGATGTCAGTGCCGTCGATCTTGAGAGTGTAGACGCGGAAACCGCTGTCCCCCTCGCGCTGGGCATTGCCGATGATATGGGTGCCATCCGGAGAAAAGTAGAATTCCGCTCCGCGTCCAAGATTCGGAATCTGGTGCACGGGAAGTTCCTGGCCTTCGGTCGGAGCGGAGGTGGAAGCAGCCGAGTCAGTCTGGGCGGTCGCCAAGCAGAAGCCGAGTATTACTGCAACGGATACTGACAAAAGCGCGCCAACCAGATTCTTTGCGGTAATACCGGCGTGGGACAAAATCGGGGACTCCATATCTTCTGAATTTCCTTTCGATTCGGGTTGTGTAAACGCCTTGCCTGCTGGATCGATCTAAAAGATGACCTTGAGAGCTAACTGCACGTTGAACGGTTCACCGGGGCCTATCCCGGGAAGTCCGAATTGCGATCCATTGGTGGAACCGATGGGAAAGCCGGAGTTTCCGCTTCCCCCATACGGCACGTTCGAATAGATCCCGTTGGTTCCAGTGAAGGTCGGGCTCCCCAGGTTGATACGATTGAACAAATTGAAAATCTCGATGCGAAACTGAGTCGAAACGCGCTCGTTGATTGGTGTGTCCTTGAGCACGGTGAAGTCCACATCGCCGAAGCCGGGTCCGAATAGCTGATTGCGGCCCATCGTGCCAAACTGGCCAGTGTTAATGGTGAAAGAGTTGGGATTGATCCACTGCACCGGTTGGTGGTCATGGACAGTGTGCGAAACACCCTGATACGGATCTCCCGTCAGGCTTGGGCGGTCCGTGTTTTCACCGGTACCGCTGGGATCGCCATAGGCAGCAACCGTGAACGGGGCTCCCGATCGAAAACTGAGAAGACTGCTGAACTTCCAGCCATTCGATAGCACCCGCGGACCGTGCGAGGTTCCTGGCAGAGCGTACAGAAGATAGGCCGTGAAGTTGTGCTTGGTGTCGAAATCGCTGTTGCCGTACTCGGCCGCTGGATCAAAACTGTTTTGCGGCAACGCGGTGAAACTGCCGTAGTCCAGCGTATGTGCGAACGTGTAGGCAAATTGCGATGTCAGGCCATGCCATGACGAGAGTTTCAAGCTCGCTTGCAGCGAGTTGTAGTTGGAAGTCCCCGAGCTTTCGAGCTCATCAATCACGCCGAACTGCGGAAATTGCGTGGAGTACGGCCGGGTGGGATTCGGTTGGCCTGGAAGAAGATTGAAATCGCTGCCCAGCGCTGCCTGATTGAGATCTCTCAGCAGCAGAAGATGCCGTCCCAGGCTGCCAACGTAGCCCACCTGGGCAATCGCCGCTTTGCCCAAGCTCTGCTGGACATTGAGGCTGTAGTTGTAAAGATAGGGCGTCTTGAAATTCTGACTCACGGAAAACAGATTGAAGTTGGTGTTCGTCGGCCAGGGGATTACCGAGCCGTCCGTGGGCAACGTAAAGCCGTTCAACGTGAGGGTTTGTGCGGAGTTCGCACCGATCGGATTGCCTTGGACGCCGTTCGGCCCTCCGTTGTAGATAAAACTATTGCCCAAAAACGGCGACACGTTGACGGTGTCATAGGCAATTCCGAAACCGCCGCGCACCACTGTGCTGGCCTCGTCGAACGGTTGCAAGGCAAATCCAACACGCGGGCCGAAATTCTTCCAATCGCTCGGATAGAGCGACTTGATGCCATCGCCAACGAGAACAAGTCCTCCGGGAGCACTCGGAATGAATGTCGAGAGGTCCTTGTTGCCGTCGTGGATGGGACCGCTATAGTCGTAGCGCACGCCCAGGTTGATGTTCAGCCTGCGAGTGACTTGAAAGTTATCCTGCCCGAAGAAGGAGAATCCGTTGGCGTAAACTGTGCGCGCGGGATTGCCGGTGACGATGCTCGACTGGTAGACGTAACCCGCCAGAAAATCCGCCAACGCCAGGATGTTCCCGTCCGTGACATTCGGGTCTCCAGCCCAGGGTCCCTGGTAGCCATCAAAGCTGAAAGTGCCGCGTTGGCCAGTGCGGTAGAACTCCTCCACTTTCGATCGGCGGAATTCTCCACCAAAACGCAACTGATGTTTCCCTATGTTGTAACTGAGAGCGTCGTTCAGATGCCACGTCGTGTCCTGCCGTCCGGAATAGGGGTTGAGCCCAATGGGATCGAATGTCCCGATAGTGATATTCGGTGCGCCAGCGAGTTCCGGATTGGTCACTCCGGTATTCAGGCCCAAAGCAATCGGGTTGAAGTTGGTATCGGCATCGGAGAACGTCTGGTTAAAGTAGTTAAAGCCGAAGACAAACTGATTGGTCAGCCGCGGGGAAAGCGTCGAGTTGTAAACCAGCGCCCAGTTCTCAACGTGCATGGGAGAGGATTCGAAGTAGGGCGAGAGAAACGAACTGGTGGGCGCGGTCTGATGCCCCTGCGCAACAAAAGCTCGCAACGACAGGTGATTGCTTTCGTTGAAAGCATGATCCAGCTTCAGAATGCCATTGTTGCTATATCCATTCTCTGGGCCGGGATTGAAGTAGTTGTCGGGTTGATCTTTGCCATTGAGGGCCGAGGCCGGCCACAGCCCGGTCAGCAGGTTCTCGGAAACCCGGTTCGGCTGAACGTTGTATTGCGTCAGCAGCGCGAGCGCGTCCTGTTGGTAAGCCTGAGAAGGCTCCGTGACCAAGGTCGGGTTCCCGATATCGAAGCTCTGGTGTTCAAAGCTGAAAAAGAAGAAGGTTCTATCTCTTAGAATAGGACCACCGGCTGAAAAGCCGTACTGCTGGTCCCGCAATTTATTCTTCTGCGGAGTATCCGAGCCGTTGGCTGCGAAGACCGGCGCTGCCGCCAGCGCTTCGTTCCGGTTGTAATAGTAGGCGCTGCCGTGCAGGCGGTTGGTCCCCGATTTCAACACCAGGTTGACGGTCCCGCCCGGGCTGCGTCCCGTCTCCGCGCCGCCTTGCGTCACCAGCGAAAATTCGTCCACGGAATCGAGCGGCAGCAGAACGCCCGGAATACCGTACACGCCGCCCTGGTTCACGGCCGATGTATTGTTCCATGCGTCATTATTGTCCGCGCCTTCAATCTGCCAGTTGATCTGGGTGGCTTGCGAACCATTGATCGCACTCAGAAATCCCACGCCATAGCCTGCGTAGCCGGGAGTCACGGTAAGCAATTGCGTGAAATCCCGTCCGTTCATCGGAATGGTCTGCACCGTGCTCGTCGCCAAGTCATCCGTTTGCACGGATGTTGTGGCGTCGACCGACAGTGCGGCCGCGGCGACTTCCACGCGGGTAGCAACCGAAGCTATCGCGAGTTTCAGAGGCAGGTGATAAAGGCTGCCGGCCCGCACCGTGACCTGCGCGACTTTAAGGCTGTCAAATCCAGTCAGGCTTGTGCTCACGGTGTAACTGCCCAGCGGAAGGTCCTGGAAAGTGAATTCTCCGGCCGATGTCGTGACCGTCGAGTAAGCCTGCTGGGTTCCGTCGTTTTCCGCCTTCACTGCGGCGCCCGCCAGTAGCGCGCCAGACGGATCTTCAACCGTGCCATGAATACCGCCGCGAAACGTTTGTGCCAGAGCGGGATTCGAGTCGCAAATAAGAACCATGGCAAACACGAGCATCGGCAGCCAGATCACACCGGCTACGTTTCTTGATGACATCTTCCGAGTCTCCTTCGACTGACGAATTGCAGGCAGGCATCCGAGTCCGCGCGAGCAGTTAAGCAGCGTCGAATCGGAGGGTGTGCCTTGCTCCGCTAGGGCAGCCAACTGCATGGCTTCGTACAATACCTGCAATTGTCTACTATGTCAATAGGCATACTAATTATAGAGCGCGCACATCGAAACATCCGCACGTTCAACAACTTGGGATCGGCTCCAACGAAGTAACTTTCTGAAAGCGAAGGGCTGGTGTCGCTGCATACAGCGGAACGTGAAGATTGTGGCTAGTCCGGGTAACCTTGGTTCTGGCGTGGCATTGGCGCAACAACCCGCGTGCCCACTCTTCAGTTCGATCCGGCTTCTGACTCGGCAAGGTACGCCAAATAACGAGTTCACGCAGAACTTGCGGGAATCCTACTACATACTTGTGTCATCGGCCGCGCTTTCGAGAAAGTAGTTGTATTTAACTGGCCACAATTGGCCCGAGGAAAAGCCTTTGGAAAACGTGCGTTGCCTACGCTGCAATCGGGAACTTGAGGCGGGACGAAAATTCGTCGCGATCTACATGTTCGCGCAGACGGTGGGAATCAAGCCCAGACAGAAGTCGGCGGCGCAGCGGATTGTCTTCTGCCCGCAGTGTTCAGTCTCCCTGGCGCTCGGACTCTCGCCCGAGGGCGCGCTGAATGTTGCGGCCTGGGATATGATCCGCGATCTGGTGAGCTCCGATCCGGCGTTGAATCAAGCGGCGTGGGAGAATCTGCGCGGTGTCGTCGGCTTGCTCGAAGCCGGCGAATCGGATGCCCCGCAGGAGCGGCCATCGGATGCGTGGGTCAACTTCAGCCGGGCCGGTTAGCATGGCAAATCGCTCGCGACCGGAGTTTGTTGCCAAGGTTCTCTTGCGCGGCTGTTCTTCTGTCGTGGGGCCAACTCGCACGGCAGTTCCCTGTTAGTTGAACAATCTTGCGCTCACGACCCGTTCCATCCTGCCCGAAAACGGCCCTAAACCACACATGATAAAGGACCTGGAGTACGACGGGAATGGGCAGTCTCTTGCAATCTACACGAATATGATAGACTTACTTTCCTTAGGACCAGATTCCTGAAAGGTGGCAATGATGTACTTTGAACAGTTTCACCTGGGCTGTCTGGCCCTGGACTCCTACATGCTGGCATCGGAAGGGGAAGCCATCGTGGTCGATCCCCAGCGCGATGTGGACATTTACCTGAAAGCCGCCGAGCAGAACGGCGCGCAGATTAAACACATCTTTGAGACCCACCTGCATGCCGACTTTGTGTCCGGACATAAGGAATTGGCCGCACGTACTGGCGCAAAGATCTACATCGGGCCAAATGGCGGCGCCAAGCTTTCGCACGTGGAAGTGCGCGACGGGTTCGAAGTGCGCGCAGGCAAGATCCGGATTACGGTTCTGGAAACGCCGGGACACACGCCGGAGAGCATCTGCCTGGTGGTCACCGCTGAGGAAAAGTCTCCTGACCCATGGGCGGTTTTGACCGGCGACACGCTGTTCCTTGGGGACGTCGGACGTCCTGATCTGTCGGCAACGCACACTCCGGTGGTGCTGGCCGGCATGCTCTATGACAGCCTGCACAAGAAGGTGCTCAAGCTGGCCGACGACGTCATCGTCTATCCCGGACACGGAGCTGGTTCGCTTTGCGGCAAGAACATGCGCGCAGAACGTTCCTCGACCATTCGCACGGAGCGGCTCACCAACTATGCGCTGCAGATTGGCAACAAGGACGAGTTCATCCGGCAGCTGACCACGAACCTGCCGCCCCGTCCAGAATATTTTCCGCAGGATGCCGCGATCAATCGCGTTGGCGCGCCTGCACTTTCAGAATTGCCCAAGCTGGAGCCGATTTCAGCGAAAGAGCTGCAGCGCCTGCTGAAGAAGGGGGCGTTCGCGCTAGACGTCCGCTCGGGCGACGATTTTGCCGCCGGACACGTACCCGGCTCGATCAGCATTCCGCTCGCGGGAGATTTTGCCTTCTGGGCGGGGAGTCTGCTGGGGCTAGCGTCGCGGCCGGTGCTGATCGCAGCATCGGAAGAGCAACTGGCTGAGGTGCGAACGCGGCTGGCAAGAGTCGGCATCGACGATGCACGCGGATACCTGGAGGATGGGGTCGCGGGTTGGACCAGGGCCGGCTTGCCGCTGGCGGAGCTGCCCCAGATCAATCCACGGCTTCTGAGTGAGCTTTTGCGGAAGGACAAGACCCAGGTGCTGGATGTGCGCCGCAAGCCGGAATGGGAAGCAGGGCACATCGAGGGAGCGAACTGGCTGGCTCTTGACGACTTCAAAGGCCTATCGGCCGAAACCGATCGCAAGGCGCCGATTGCCGTCATTTGCAAGGGCGGCTATCGCAGCCTGATCGCCAGCAGTCTGTTGCAACGGGCGGGGTTCGAGAACGTTACAAATGTCACCGGAGGGTTTGTTGGCTGGGAAAAGGCAAAACTGCCAGTCGTGACCGATTCACCGGTTGCGGCTTAGCGGCGCCAGGGCTCTAACTATTTTCGGTGGGTCAAGGGCACGAATGGACTCGTGCCCTTTTTCCTTTTGGAGAGAACAGTTGAGTTTTCCATACAACCCACCATGGAAATAGGTCTTCAGTTCCCTACCGTAGCGATGAGAGCGTACGAATTCTCTAACTGACGTGGGAAATACTTCATATACAATTATGTAGATTGTAAAACTTGACATTAAGGCTCCGGACCTGTTACATCTAGCCAGCTGTCCCCGGCTCACAAAATTGTGCTTTCAATTCTCGAACCCGTCTGGACAACCGCGTCCCCTAGTCGCCGTATCGCATGCTTCACCGATTTCCCTTTTCGCTACCTGAGGAGCTAATTCATGCCTGAGAAAGCCGAAGTCCGTCATACGCTGAGCGAGCAGCAGGCGCGCCAGCTCGCCAATGTCACCAAAACCGTCCCCATGATGGACACGATCACGCCGCGCTGGCTGGTCACCTTCCTGTCATGGGTGCCAGTTGAAGCCGGCACTTACCGCGTCAACAAAGTGAAGCCCACACACCCCGGCACGCGGACGATCGAGTGCAGTCCCGACGAAGAAGTCGATCTCCCCGAAATTTACGTGGACTATGAAGAGAAGCCGCGTGAGTACACGCTGAACGCGGTCACCACGGTGCTTGACGTGCAGACCCGCATTTCCGATCTATACCGCAGCCCGCACGACCAGATCCGCGAGCAACTGCGGCTGATGATCGAAAAGGTCAAGGAGCGCCAGGAAAACGAACTGGTCAACAATGCCGAATATGGCTTGCTCAATAACGTCGTCTCGGATTACCGCGTAAAGACCAGAAAAGGAGCGCCCACGCCAGACGACCTGGACGAGCTCATTTCCAGGGTCTGGAAAGAACCCGGCTTTTTCCTGGCTCATCCGCGTGCGATCGCGGCATTTGGACGTGAATGCACTCGACGCGGCGTTCCGCCACCGACGGTGAACCTCTACGGTACCCAGTTCCTCACTTGGCGCGGCATCCCGCTGGTTCCGTCTGACAAGATCGCGATCAAGGGCGAAAAGACGAACATCCTATTGCTCCGCACGGGCGAGACTAAGCAGGGCGTGATCGGGCTGTTCCAACCGGGCCTTCCGGGGGAAGTAACGCCCAGCCTGTCGGTTCGCTTCATGGGCATTAATCACAAAGCGATCGCTTCGTACCTGATTTCGCTCTATTGCTCGATTGCAGTGCTCACGGAAGATGCAATCGGTATGTTGGAGGGCGTGAATGTCGACCAATACCACGAGTACAAGTGATCGCATAGCGACCGACTCGCCGACATCGCCTTCCACGCCAGAAGCCGCGCAGGAAGAAAGTGCGCAGAGGTACCAGGGCGTGTCCGCATTGATGTCGGCAGTCCCCGATCCGGCAGTGATTGCAAAACTCGCCAACGAGTTTTTTGCAGCGCTGCCGGGCGCGGCGTCGCCTGCGAACGCGACTGTGCCGGACTATCCGCGGGAGATGTTTTCTTTTCCCGCCGCGCCCAACACAGGATTCGGTCAGCCGCCTTCGGCGACGCCCATCGGTGCGCTAACCGAGGCCGATTTCCGCGCGATTGCCGCTTCGCTGGCGGGCGCACTGCCACTTGCCCCACAAGTTACAGCCGCGGCTCCACCCACCGCGATGCCCGGCTCTTCGCCTGTCGACACCGCGGGTGCAGGACCTTGGGCGGCCGCGCCACAGATTCCGCCTGCCGCTGAGATGTATTCCTTCCCCGGCGTTCCCCCCCTGCCCACATCTCCGCCGACCGCTCCGCCGGGCGGGTCCGATCTGGCCGCTGTTCCGTCTTCGGCAGCAGGACATGCCGCTGGCGGAAGAACAAACCCCTGGGCCGAAGACCCCCACTTTGCTGGACTCAACGACGTCTTCTCTTTTCCGCGCGTGCCCGGAATTTCGGTCCCCGCTGTTCCGGAAGCAACGGCCGCGCAGCCGAGTTTACCGGCGTCTCAACCTGTTCTCGGCACCATTCCCGCCGCACCTTCAGCCCCGCCGGTTGCGACCGCCCCGGAATCGACTCCTGCGATCCCGAAGTCGGTTCCATCAACGGCTTCGTCTATCGCAGTTCCGGAAGGCGTTGCGGATTCCGCCGCCGCGGAAAAATCCGCGTACCTACAGGCAACGAAGTTTCCGTCCGTGAGCGAGCTGTTTTCGTTTCCCGGCGTGCCCGGAGCGCAGTCGCCTCCCGGGGTTCCAGTCGTGCCTTCGTCAATCCCCACGAAGTCTCCGGCTGAGACCGACCTGCGCGCGCCACTGGGCGCAATTGCGGGTGCGCCGGCAAGTCCACCCCAGGTTCCCGGCCTTCTAACTCCGCCGATTCCGGGGACGTCTGCCAGTGTCCCCGATGGAGACGGAGCAGCGCCGCCAGCCAACTCCCTGCCGCAAGGTGTCGAGTCGTTCGAGTTCCGCCCCGATCTGGAGCCAGCGGAACTTGGGGTCGCTAAACGTCCCCTCGATCCCCGGCTGATCCGCCAGGATTTCCCCATCCTGCAAGAGCGGGTGCATGGACGGCAGTTGATCTGGCTCGACAATGCCGCTACTACGCAGAAGCCGAATGCGGTCATTGATCGCTTGTCGTATTTCTATCGGCACGAGAATTCGAATATCCATCGCGCCGCCCATACGCTCGCGGCCCGCGCTACCGACGCTTACGAGAGCGCCCGGGAAAAGACGCGCCGATTCATGAACGCTTCGTCGACGCGAGAGATCGTCTTCGTTCGCGGTACCACTGAGGGCATTAATCTCGTCGCCAAGAGTTGGGGTCAGCGCTATGTCCAAAAAGATGACGAGATCGTCATCACCTGGCTCGAACATCACGCCAACATCGTGCCGTGGCAGCAACTCTGCTCGGAAAAGGGCGCTCGCCTGCGCGTAGCTCCAGTCAACGATCGCGGCGAAATCATCCTCGAAGAGTACGAAAAACTACTGAGCCCGCGCACGAAAATCGTCTCCTTCAGCCAGGTATCGAATGCTCTGGGAACCATCACTCCGGCGCGCGAGATGGTCGAGATGGCCCACCGCCATGGGGCGCGAGTGTTGGTTGATGGCGCCCAATCCGTCGCGCACATGCGGACCGATGTCCAGGCGCTGGACTGCGACTTCTATGTCTTTTCCGGCCACAAAGTTTTTGGGCCGACTGGAATCGGCGTGATCTACGGAAAGGCCGACGTCCTCGACAACACACCGCCGTGGCAAGGCGGCGGCAACATGATTGTCGACGTCACCTTCGAGAAGACAGTCTACCAATCGGCTCCAGCCCGCTTTGAAGCGGGCACTGGCAATATTGCGGACGCGGTAGGACTCGGCGCCGCGCTCGACTATGTAGACGAGATCGGCATCGAAAGCATCTCTGCCTATGAACATCAGCTTTTGGAATACGCGACGGCGGGTCTGTTAACCGTGCCCGGACTGAAGCTGATCGGTACGGCACAGGACAAGGCGGGGGTACTCTCTTTCGTTGTGGACGACGTTCGCACCGAAGATGTGGGCGTCGCACTCAACCAGGAAGGCATTGCCGTCCGCGCCGGTCACCACTGTGCGCAGCCGATTCTGCGCCGCTTCGGCGTCGAAAGCACGGTGCGTCCGTCGCTCGCGTTCTACAACACCTGCGAGGAAATCGACGCGCTGATCGCCGCATTGCTGCGCATCCAGGCTGGACGCGGCCACCGCAGTCTCTAATTCTCGGTGGTGGTGGAATCACGAATCCTACCCAGGAATTCGTCCGCATCGCTATTGAAGAATCGCCACTTCAGTGCTGGGGAGAAGCGGTGTGAAGCGGAGAATGGAGAAATCCTTCGCGCCACGCTGAGAACGGGCCACTAAAAGAAGAAACCCTGGCTGAGGAGTTCGTGCAATGGTAAGTTCAACGTTGTCGTTGTCGGAGGCGGGTTTAGCGGAGCGCTGCTGGCAGTCCAGTTACTGCGGCGGAACCCCGCCCTGTCTATCGCTGTTGTTGACAAGGGACTGGCGCCAAGCCGCGGTCTGGCGTACGGCCCTCGTTATTCGTGCCATTTGTTGAATGTTCCTGCCGGCAACATGAGTGCACTGCGCACAGGCTGCGTCGGACTCAGGCGGTGACTGGCGCGAGGTGATCGATAGCCTGCGGCGACGGCAGAACATCTGGCGATCCCTGCCATTGGAGTCAGGCAAACAGAGGCGCTGCCACAGCGTCGCTGAGGTTTGAATTCAGGTCTGAGTTCAATCCCTTTGGCGGACTGCTAAGACTCTGAGGTTTCGCGGTCTTCGAGACCTAAGAACGGGCGCTCCCGCTACGTCTTGCGGACTGATACGACGGAGGCAGTGTAGCGGTCAGCCCGCAAAAGCGAGGCGCTGTATTCAATCGGGGTCCGCTGCACATCGTAGGTTGTTTCCTTGATCGAAAGGAGAGCACTCCCGGGAGATGTCTGCAAGATACGCGCTTCCTCTTCGCCGGCGGTGACCGCACCGATGATTTCTTCGGCCCAATGGAGCTTGCGCCGGTAGACATTCTCGAAGACATGGTAAAGCGATTGCCGGGCGAGATCTTGCTTCTCGATTCCGGAGAAAAGGCGGGCGGGAAGATGACTAGTGACGACGGCCACCGGCTTCTTGTTCACGAACCGCAGGCGCCGTAAGCAGTATGTCTTTTCGCCGGCGGCGAGCTTGAGGGCTTGCGCCGTCTCGGGATCGGGCTCTTCGAGCTCAAGTGCGAGGACTTTCGCGGAGGGGACCAACCCGCGTCGCCGCATCTCTTCGCTGAAGCCACGCAGTTGCTGGAAATTCCAAGGGACACGTCCGGACCCAATGATTGGCCGCTTACCTTTGGCCATGATCAGCAGACCTTCGGAACGGAGCTTTTGAAATGCCTGCCGGACCGGCATCTTGCTGATGCCGAGCGTGCGGGCAACCTCGCCCTCAGAGCAGAAGATCTCTCCCTCGTGAAACACACCGTCTTTGATCAGATTGCGTACCCGATCTACGATTTGTTCGTAATAGGGGACGAAACTCGCACTATCGATCACCAATCCTAGCGACTCAGCTTTGGGCGCCACGCCAGGTTCGGGATGGGGAGCTATGGATGGCCGAGCACACATGCACACGTAGTATACAACGTTTATAGGTTCCCTGGAACAAGATTCAGAGTGGATCATCGGCGAACTTTCTCCGGAAACAGAGAACTGGCACTAAATACAACAGAAATAACGATCTACTGAGAATTGCTAGCGCAGGTTTCGAGACGCTTTTGGCGCTAGCCTGAAAAATAAAGATTGACAACATATATACATATGATGTTTTCATTTCATCTTCAGGAGCGAACGGGATCATGGTTGCACCCGGCCGCTCATTGGGAGGGCACGATGAATCGGATTATCCCCATTGGGTCGAGGTCGAAATGGCTCACCCTCATCGCCGGCGCGATGCTCATCCTTGTCTCCGCCGTGCAGGCTCAGGTGGAGTCGGGAAAAGTCGTCGGCACCGTTCGCGACGCTTCCGGCGCGGTCCTGGCGGACGCGACGGTGACGGTCACAGAAACGCAGACGAACGCCGAGAGAAAGACCCCGAGCAACAGCGGGGGAGAGTATGTGGTCACCGAGCTGAAGCCTGGAACCTACACCGTGACGGCCGAGCGCGAGGGTTTCAAAACGGCGGTACAGACTGCGTTCAAGCTCGACATCAACCAGGTTGTGCGTGTGGATTTGACTTTAGTCGTCGGCTCAGTCCACGAACAGGTTCTAGTCACCGCCGTCGAGCCGCAGGTGGAATCGGAAACCTCGTCGATAGGACAGGTGATCGATGAAAGCCGGGTTCACCAGCTTCCGATCAACGGACGAAATTTTATGCAACTGGCATATCTAAGCCCTGGGGTCAACATGGGGCCGGCCAGCACCGGAAGCACCGGGAACGTGCAGCAGGGCGAGATTCCCGAGGACGAGCGCGGGAACGGTTCGATCCAGGTGAATGGACTGTGGGCGACCAACAATAACTACCTCTTGAACGGATTCGACAACAACGAGCAACAGATTGGTTTCGAGCTGATCGAACCGCCCATTGATGCGATCCAGGAATTTAAGGTTCAAACCAACAACTTCGGCGCCGATATTGGGAAGGGAGGCGCGGTCGTCAACGTTGTGACCAGGGCAGGCACCAACCGGTTCCACGGCAGCGCATTCGAGTTTCTGCGCAACTCCTCCATGGATGCAAAGAACTATTTCGACGATCCTGCCCAGCCCATCCCGCCCTTCAAGCGCAACGAATTCGGAGGCTCGTTCGGGGGTCCGATCATTCGAGACCGTACGTTCTTTTTTGTCGATTACCAGGGAAGACGCATCCGCACGTCCGATACATTTCTTTCTCCCGTGCCTAACCCCGCAGAGGTTGGCGGAGACTTTTCCGATCTCTTAACCGGTTCTTCCCCCATGATCGTCGTTGACCCGGTGACGGGCAACCAGTTTATGGGGAATGACGGCGCGCATCCGAACGTCATTCCGGACTGTGAACATTCCAACGGCGGGACGTGTCTCGACCCTGCAGCGCTCAATGTTGTAGCGCTTTTCCCGGCACCGTCACCCGGCCTCGGCAATCTGTTTCGTTACAATCCGGTCGACCGGAACAATCAGGACTCATTCGACGTTCGCATCGATCACCAGATCACTTCACAAAACAGTTTTTTCGGCGTCTTCAGCTACGGCAATGTCGACGATCGCAAGCCCGACCCGTTTCCCGGAATTGCCGGCGGAGGCTCATTCACCGGCAACATCAACAACAAAGCGCTGATGGCGGGGCTCAGCGATGTGCATGCGTTTTCCTCCAGTAAGATCAACGAACTGAAGATAGGCTACACGCGCTACCAGGTCGATGCCCGCCCCTTTTTCGCAGGACAAGCGCTGGCGACTCAACTGGGGATTCCCGGAATCAACGATCCGAATAACCCCGCCACGGGCGGCCTGCCCAATATCCAGATCAGTGGCTTGAACAGTTTGGGCAACGGCGACTGGTTCCCTGAAGTTTTGCACGAGAATAACTATCAATTGCTGGATTCCTTCACCTACATCCACGGTCGTCATTCCTTCAAGGTGGGAGGCGACCTGCGGCGCCGCCAGCACGGTTTCTTTCAAGTTCAGAATGCTCGCGGAGATCTTTTCTACACCGGACAATTCACCAGTTCCGATCCAAACACTTATACCGTCCCCTTGGCCGACTTTCTCATCGGTTACACCCAGAGTCTTTTCCGCGACGCACAAACCGGAACCTATGGCATGCGCTGGTGGGAGTTCGGCGCCTATCTGATGGACGACTACCGCGTTTCTTCCAAGCTTACGCTCAACCTCGGGCTGCGGTATGACATATACACACCCATGGTCGAAGAGCACAACCGCCTGGCCAACTTCGACTTTCAAACCGGCCTGTTTGTCGCACCGGGAGTTACGCCCGGCACCAGCCGCTCGGGCGATGTAGCCACCAATTGGAAGAATTTTTCTCCGCGCATCGGTTTTGCGTACACGCCGGGCAGCGACAATAAGACCTCTGTGCGCGGCGGCTACGGCATTTTTTACGATATGCAAGCGGACCAGAACGATACCGAACTGGCCTACAATGACTTGCCCGGCGTCTATGGCAGCCAGTCATTCACTGCATCTCTGGGACCAACTCCGGTCATGATTCTCTCCCAAGGCCCGCCTCCCATTGTTTTTTCGAACATCACGAACCCCACTGGCCGCGCCAGCGCCGCCTACTTCCACAATCCCACTACCTATATCGAGGAATGGAACCTGAACATTGAGCGCCAACTCGTGAAGGACATGGTGCTCCAGGTTGGATATGTCGGGACGCGAGGCGTGCATCTGACTTACTTGAGGAACTTGAACCAGGCCACGACGCCGACCTGGACAAACTTCTCCGACTCCTACGGAAATGAAGGACGGCCCTACGAATCCACCGTTCCCAACATCGCCGCCATCCGCACCGAAGGCCACGACATCAGTCTGATCAACCACGGCTTGCAAGTGCGTTTTGAAAAGCGGTCTTCCAATGGGTGGAGCATGCTCAATAGTTACACCTACCAGCACACCATCGGTCAGGCCACCGAAAGCGAGACGCCCAACTCTGACGGTGAACCGCAGAATACTTACAACATGCGCGCCGAGCGCGGAAACGTCGCCCCCGACTTTCGTCACCAGTTCACGTCGGCGTGGTCCTATGAGATCCCGTTTGGTCCCGGAAAGCGCTTCTTCAAAGGCTCAGGCCCCATGCACTGGCTTGCTGGAGGCTGGCAATTGAACGGCATCATTTCGCTCTACTCCGGCCAGGCGTTCACCCCCTATTTGTCATACGATCCAACCAATACCGGTTCTGGAGGTCCGCGGCCCGATCGAGTTGGCAATCCTTATGATTTCTCCAGTTCGCCCTGCGGCACTCACCAGAACGTCAACTGCTGGTACAACCCGGCCGCCTTCGCCCTGCCGGCGATTGCTCCGGGGCAGCCGACGAATCCGGCGGGGTTTTACGCCACCATGTTCGGCAACGCTGGCCGCGGCAGCCTCCGTGGACCAGCCTTTTACGATACCGACTTCTCCGTCTTCAAAGACTTCAAATTGAAAGAGAGGGGCCAACTGGAACTGCGAGCCGAGATTTTCAATCTCTTCAACAAGCCGCAGTTTGCGCTGCCCAATAATCTGGTTGACACTGCAAACGCCGGGCAGATCACGAGTACGTTGCATGAGTCCCGGCAGATCCAGGTGTCGGCAAATATTTCGTTCTAGCGTTAGGAGGCAATCGATGTGTCATCGCGCGATGCGGCCCGTGTCTGGACTGGCGATCATTGTCCTGTTCTGTTTGCCGGCTATCGCGCAGGATTGCTCAGGCCCTACGCTGCGTGGTTCGTTTCTGCAACCAGCTCTCGGTGACGCCTGGACTTTAAAACAGTGGAGCAACGAGTTCGGTTACATGAGAACCGCTGAGCTCGATCAGATGGTCATACAGTGGACGGCCGACAGCAAAGAAAAGACCACGATTTATCCCTCCGGACTCGCCGGTTATACCCAGAACACAAAACATGACGTGGTCAAGCGGGCTCTTGATGCCGCGGATGCCAGCGGTGCGCAAGTGTACCTGGGCCTGCAGATCAATGACGACTGGTGGACGAAATACCTCACGGACAAGCCCTGGCTCAAGAATGAGGCCAGGGTCGCCAACGTTTTGGCCGACGACCTCTGGAAGCGTTACGGCCAGCACGGATCTCTGACCGGGTGGTATCTGGGATTCGAAGTGGACAACGTCGAGAGCACTTCGGCAGAGTGGGACAACCTGGTTGCGTTCTACCGGACCGTGGGCAATCACCTCCACCAGCTCACGCCCGGCAAGCCGATCGTGATTTCGCCGTTCTTCAACACCAAGGCGGGTCTTTCACCTTCTCAGTGGCAAACCATGTGGGAGTACGTTCTGAAACGCAGCCCCATCGACGTCCTGGCGCTGCAGGACGGAATGGGTGCGGGGCACACGACGAGAGCGCAACTGCCCGAGTGGTTCAGTGCCGTCCAAAATGCGATTCAGAATTCGCGTCCCCGCACGGAGTTCTGGGCCGACACGGAAACCTTTATATCGGGCTTCGAACCCCGGCCGATCCGTTCCATCGTGGATGATATGTGCGCGGTCGAGCCCTACGTCAGCAGCTATCTCAGCTTCAGCTTCAATCACTATATGAGCCCGCAGCAAGTGAATCCACTCTACTACCAGACGTATCTGGATTACCTTGCGACCGGGAAAGTTGAGCACGTGCGTCCGACGACGCCGACGGACTTAACCAGTGTGGCCCTCGACTCCCAGACCATCCGCCTGACTTGGACCGCCTCGACCGATAACGTCGGCGTCGTCGGCTACAACATCCGCCGAGATGGACGGCATGTGGCCAGCCAGCGCGATGGAACGACCACCTTTCTGGATGGACAACTGGAACCCGGCACAACCTACACCTACCAGGTGAAAGCGTTCGATGCCGCGGGAAACGAGTCGGCGCTGAGCGATCCCACAACGGCGACGACGCCGGAGCCGCGCCTGTACCCGATCAACATTTCACTGGGCAAACCGTACACCGCGACCATGCCCGCTAATCCCAGCTATCCCGATACTGGGGGCGTTGAGTTGACCGACGGAATTCTGGGCTCAACCGATTTCACTGATCCCGCGTGGCAGGGCAGGTCCACGACCAAGGTCTACTCGTTCACCATTGATCTCGGCGCCGAACAGGTGATCAGGGAAATCCGCAGCAATTGGCTCCAGGACGAGCCGCCGGCCATCTTACTGCCAAAGCAGGTCAGCTGTTTGGTCTCTGACGACAACGTGAACTTCACGGCGGTGGGGACGGTGAAGAAACCGCCGCTGGGTGACGGCACCTTGTCGTGGTGGTACACCTTGACGGACTTGACCGGCATAAACGGGCGCTATGTACAGCTTCAAGTGAAACCTGGATCGAATGCGGGCTGGACCTTTATCGACGAGATCGAAGTGCGCCAGTAGGACGGCAAGCGCAGAAAGCAGGAGGCAACTACGGTGAAGAAGATGAGAGTTCTCCGGTTAGCGGGAATTGGAACAGTCGCCTGTTGGGCACTTCTGTTATTGCAGGTAGAGTCTGGCTTCGGCCAGCAGGCGAATCCAACGGCAACGACAACGATAACTGCGGCCGTGAGGAAGTTGCCGCCGGTTCATCTCGATGGCCAGTACTTCACGCGCGACGGCAAACGTTTTTTGCCCGTGGGAGCGCACTGGGTTCCAGCCAAGGCGGCCATGCAGTGGCCGGTCGAGTGGGACCCGAAAGACATCGAAGCCGATTTCGCGAAGATGCATGAGCTGGGCTACAGCATCGTCCGCTTCGACATGATGTGGGCGTGGTTTGAGCCCCGTCCCGGAGACTATAACCCGGTGGCATTTCAGCAGCTCGACTACTTCGTTTCTCTCGCGCACAAATATCAGATCTACCTGAACCCGTCCCTATTTATCGGCGGCGAAGTGGGCGAGGCCTATTGGGACGTACCCTGGCGGCACGGACGGCATCCGCACGCTGATCCGGAAATGCTGCGGCTGGAGACGAATCTCGCCGCTGAGTTTGGCCGGCGCTACGCCAACGAGAGCGCGATCATCGCCTGGGACCTGACCGATGAGCCTCCGTTCTGGATTGTGCCCGCACAGACCACCGATGCCATGGCCATCAACTGGACTCGCCTGATTGCCGGCGGAATTCGGCAGTATGACAAGCTCCACCCCATCGTCGTCGGAACCAGTGGAGAGGAAATCGGCCATGGGCCATTCCGTCCCGACAACATTGCGAAAGAAGTGGATTTCTTCAGCGTGCATCCCTTCACGATTTATAGCTCCGATCTTTTCCCCGACCCCATGCTCTCCGAGCGCGGAACCTATGGCGCTGCGTTCGAGATTGCGTTGTCGAGCGGGGCCGGGCGTCCCGCCATGATCCACGAGATGGGCGGCTCAACCGCGCAGTATGCACCCGAGCGAGTTGCCCTTTACGATCGCCTGCAAGTGTATTCCGGTCTGGCTGCGGGATCGATTGGCGTCGATCTCTGGTGCTACACCGACGCTTCACCGGAACAATTTCACAAGGCGCCATACCTGCGAACCCCGCAGGAGACGCGCTGGGGAATGACGACTTGGGATCGTCAGGACAAGCCACTGGCTACCGAGTTCAAGAAGTTCTCAAAGATTGCCGGTCAGCTCGATCTGACCGGCGTAACGCCTGCTCCCGCCGAGGCCGCCATTTTGATCCCCGGTGAATGGGCGCGAACGCATGGAGACTTTTCGCGTTTCGGTTTGACCGGCCCCGAGGTCACACCCTACGTTTCGACGTTCGACGGCGATGCCATGCCCAATCAGCCTCCGCCGAATACAAGCGCGGACAACGAATGGCTGATGAGTTCCGCGTTGAGTACTTTTGTTCTTGCGCATCGCGCGGGCCTGAAGCCAGACTTTCCGCGTGAGTATGACGACTGGGCGAAACGCCCCATGCTGTTCCTGCCGTCTCCGCTTACGAGCACGGCCAGCAATATCGTGCATGTTCACTCCGACTTCTATGAGAAAGCGAGAAAGTATGTGGAAGGGGGTGGCTTTCTCTATGCGTCGGTTGCCGCTGACGCCGCCATCCCCGACATGGAGACAATTTTCGGCGCGCGGCTGGTGGATACTGCGGTCGTGTCAGAAGTCACGCTGAAAATCGTCGAGCCCTTTGGTGGCCTGCAACCGGGCGACACCTTCCACTACTCGGTTCCCGGCGCGAACCCGCGCAACTGGGGTTCGTTGCTGGAGGTCAAGGGTGGAAAAGTAATCGCAGTGGATCAGGAAGGCCGGCCCGCGCTGGTCGCGAACACCATCGGCTCAGGAAAGACGCTGCTATCGGCCTATCCCATCGAAACCTATCTGGCGAATATTCCGTCGGCATTTGAGAAAGTGGAGAGCACACATCGCATCTACGAGGCCTTCCGCAACTGGACCGGTGTGAAGCCTGCCTTTCAAAGCGACCAGCCCTCGGTGGAAGTGACTTCGTTGCGCGGAGACCATCGCGGATATGCCGTCGTGGTAAATCACAGTGCGCAGGCTTACAAGGCGGCGATCTCGACGTCATTGCCCGTGAAATCGGTCCGTCAGATTGGACCGGAAGGTTCCAAAGCGCTGTCTGTCGAAGGCTCCAACTGGACGATGGAATTGGAACCCTACGAAGCGGCCATCGTCGAGTGGAAGTAGAACTCGAACGGGAGAGAATACACATGATTGGCGCGGTTGACATCGGCGGTACAAAGATCGCGGTTGGAGTGGTAGATGACAACGGCCATGTGCTGTCCCGCGTGGAATGTCCGACGGATGCGGAACGCGGCTATGGAGAGGCGCTGGCGCGCGTCGAACATATGTTGCGTGCCATGGTGACAGCGGCCGGCGCCGAGCTGACTGGTATTGGGATTGGAAGCACCGGTCCTGTCGATCCCTTCACCGGGGAGATCGGCGACGTCAATTTCTTCCCGACGTGGCGTGGCCAGAATCCCGTGGCCGACCTCGCCCGCATCTTTGGTGTGCGCGTGGCCATGGAGAACGATGCCGATGCAGCAGCCCTCGCGGAGGCCGCGTGGGGCGCCGGAAAGGACAAAAAGCGCCTGATCTACGTGACCGTCGGGACTGGTATTGGCGGCGGAATCATTCTGGATGGACGGCTCTACCGGGGCGTAGATGGGGCTCACCCGGAGTTGGGCCATCATGTCATCGACGCTTCCGGGCCGCTATGTCTGTGCGGCTTTCACGGGTGTTGGGAATCCCTGGCTGCGGGTCCGGCGATGGTCTCGTGGGTGGAGAGCACGATGCCGGAAGACTACCCGCACCGCGACGGCTTGACGGCCAAGCGGATTTGCGAACTTGCGCGAGGGGGAGATGAGTTAGCGCGCCAGGCGGTCGACCGGGAAGCTCACTATCTGGGCCTTGGCTTGGCCAATCTGGTCACGCTGTTTACACCCGACGCCATCGTGCTCGGGGGCAGCGTGATGAAGAGCGCAGTTCTTTTCCTGGAAGAGATTCGCAGAACCATTTGCCGGTGCTGCCGTTTTGTTCCGTACGAGAAAACGGAGTTGAATCTGGCTTCTTTAGGCGAGGATGCAAACCTGATCGGCGCTGCGCGGGTGTGGCATCACCGGTTCGCTCAAGAGGGAGGACAGCATGCTTGAAGACCCCGCAATCATCGAAGGAGAATATCTTCTGGACATTCTTCATCAACCACAGGCCCTGGAGAACACTCTCGCCAGCCTGGCGCTGTCGAAGCCGCTGCAGGACGTGGCAGCGCGACTGAACAAGGGCAAATTCCAGAGAGTGGTGCTGACCGGCATGGGCTCGTCGTTTCACGCCCTTCATCCGCTGAACCTGGACCTCGTTGGCCACGGATTCACTGCCCTCATGGTTGAGACCTCCGAACTGGTGCACTACAAGAACCGATTCTTCGATCCCCAGACTTTGATTATTGCCGTATCCCAGTCCGGGGAAAGCGCAGAGATGGTGCGGCTGGCGCAAACCAACCATAAACGCTGCGCCGTGATCGCGGTGACCAACACGCCCGGCAGTGCACTGGCCAAACACGCAAATGCCGCCGTGCTCACCCAGGCGGGCAACGAGTTCTCCGTGTCATGCAAGACCTATGTGACCGCACTCATGGCGCTGAAATGGCTGGGAGACGTCCTCTGCGAACGCGACTTGCGGCGAGCGCGCCGCGAGTTGAAGCATGCCGCTCCCGCCGTCGCCGCCTACCTGGCCGATTGGAAGGACTATGTTCACACCCTGGCGCAGCTGCTCGAGGACACTCGCCATCTGTTTCTGGTCGGTCGCGGAGCGTCGCTGGCCACGGTCGGTACCGGCGCACTGATCGTAAAGGAGTCCGACCACTTTCACGCCGAGGGCATGAGCAGCGCCGCTTTCCGGCACGGTCCGTTTGAAATGCTGGGAAGCGAAACCTTCGTGCTGGTCTTCGCTGGCGATGCCAAGACACGGGACTTGAACCAGCGCCTGCTGCACGACATTCAGCAGCAGGAAGGGCGCGCTGAATTCGTCGATAAAGATGCTTCCTTGCCTTGCTGCCGTATCGCAGAGCACGGTTCGAGCGTTCGTCAAATTCTGGAGATTCTGCCAGTGCAGATGATCACACTGGCGCTCGCGCTACAAGCCGGACGCGAGGCGGGCCGCTTCGAACTGGCGAGCAAAGTTACAACGACAGAGTAAGTGGCAAGAAAGGACTTGTGACTGTGGCACGAAGTCGCTATATGGTCGGCTTGGTCTTCCTGACATTCTTCGTGATGTCACTGCTGACCAACATCCTGGGGCCGATTGTGCCCGACATTATCAGCAGCTTCGGCGTGAGTCTTACGGCTGCCGCACTTCTGCCTTTCTCCTTCTTTATTGCCTATGGCGTGATGTCAATTCCGGCGGGCTTCTGGGTAGAACGCTTTTCGGAGAAGCCCGTGATGATTGCGGCTTTCCTGGCCGGCACCATCGGCTCCTTGAGCTTCGCTCTGTTTCCTACCTATCACGTTGCGGTCGGATCGCTGTTCATCATGGGGGCGGGGATGGCGACGCTTCAAGTTGCCATCAATCCGTTGTTGCGGGTGGCGGGCGGCGAAGAGCACTTCGCCTTCAACTCCGCATTCGCTCAGCTCATCTTTGGTACCGCCTCCTTTGCCAGCCCGCGAATTTATTCCTATCTCGTCGAGAATCTGGGCAAGCCTTCTGCCCGGGGCAATCTGCTGCTTGCGACTCTAGCCAAGCTAACTCCCCCCGCGCTCCCCTGGGCCTCAATGTACTGGATTTTTGCGGTCTTCACGGTGTTGATGATAGTCGTGCTCGGGGTCACGCGCTTCCCTCGCGTCGAACGCACGGGCGATGAAGCCGCCGGTTCGCTCGAAATGTATGGCAGCCTTCTTCGCAAGCCGATGGTGTGGGCTTTTTTCCTGTGTGTCTTCGCTTACGTCGGATGCGAGCAGGGGACGGCCGATTGGATGTCGAAGTTTCTCGCCCAGTATCACGGCTACGATCCGCACACGACCGGTGCCACCGCCGTTTCCTGGTTCTGGGGAATGCTCACCGCCGGATGTTTCGTGGGCATGGGACTGCTCAAGCTGTTTGACAGCCGGCGAGTATTGATCGGTTTCTGCATCGGTGCGTTGCTCTGTTTGACGGCAGCATTGTTTGGCCCAGCGCGGGTGTCGCTGATCGCGTTTCCGGCCATTGGCCTTTTCGCTTCGATCATGTGGCCAGTGCTGGTTTCGCTGGCATTGAACTCGGTTTCAGAACACCATGGGCCTTTCGCTGGAATTTTGAGCACAGGAATTATGGGCGGAGCGGTGGTGCCGGTGATCATCGGCCGCATTGGAGATCTCGCCGGTTTGCGCGCCGGTGTCGCTTTTCTGTACCTAACCTTCGGATGCGTTCTTAGCGTCGGCTTCTGGGCCCGGCCGATCATCACGAACGCCACGATCTTGCATCGCGACAATGCGGTCGAAGCGGTGGCCGATCCAGACGGCGCGAGGCCGAAATGATGCCGGGAGAACGCAACGCGGAAGGAAGGGTGTGGCGCCAGATGCAGCCACGGACTGTCATGGCTGTAATCGGCGCCGCCCTCTTCCTGTTCGCGCTCGGCATGCGTTCCAGTGCGCAGACCTTTGTTCCCGAGCCAATTCATGGTGTGACCGTCGACGACAAGAACGATATTCGCGACGGCGCATTTCTTGCGAAGTTGCTGGACTCGCTGAGACATCTGGCGGTGAAACCAACCGCGAGGATTGTCTACGCACCGGGCAAGAAAAACGGCTACTTCCCGGCCAATTCTTACCTGGATGCCACGAAGCAGATCAAGAGCGTGGGATACGTCTTTGGCCAACCGGTGGATTCGTTCTACATGCGGTGCTTCACGCCGGCCGAGCACCTCAAGCGGTTCAAAGAGTATGTGACCACGCTGGGCACACTCGTCGACATCTGGGAAGTGGGAAACGAGATCAACGGCGAGTGGCTTTTCGGCAATACGAAACGCTGTTCTCCGAAAGCGTCCGTGAATTCCACCTCCCAGGCCGACGTCGTGACCAAGATGGTCGAGACTTATGACTATCTGAAATCTCAGGGCAAAGTCACAGCTCTTACTCTTTATTACAACACGCCG
>Ga0326728_10009083_pt1 | contig 24162 bp, 11 predicted proteins | sample MB3enrmetagenome_FD_207602 | JGI IMG/M metagenome (GOLD analysis project Ga0326728, IMG submission 207602) | Lab enriched peat soil microbial communities from McLean, Ithaca, NY, United States - MB31MN | ecosystem: Environmental > Terrestrial > Soil > Wetlands > Peat | place: USA: New York... | reverse complement strand
AGCCTCATATCCGCGGCGTAAAGCAGTTCGGTCGCTTTGCGCGCATTTTCGTCGGCCAGGGCGCGCTGGCTCGATTCACCAACTTGCGCCTGTTCCGCGACCACCCGCGACCGTTCAGCGGCTGCCCGCGCGCTTTGTTCTTTTCGCTCCGAGCGGGTCGCGCGAATGGCCTGCCACGAGCTAAAGCCCAAGCCCAGGACCAGCGCCGCCACGACCGCACCGGCCGCCGCGAAGGCCAGCTTGTTGCGCCCAACCATCTTCTGAAACCGGTAGAGGTTGCTGGGCGGCCGCGCCACTACAGGCTCGTTCTTCAAATGCCGCTGGATGTCGGTAACCAGGCCGTTGGCCGTCTCGTAACGCCGGGTGCGATCCTTCTCCAGCGCCTTCATCACGATCCAATCCAGGTCGCCCTTGAGCTGGTGCATCAGCTTCGACGTTTCCGACGAGCGGTGGCTAGCCGCAGTCGTCAGGTCCTCGCCTTGCAGCGTCGCCAATCGTGTGCTCGGGCGCACCGGTTCCCTCTCCCGGATGGTCTTGCGCATCGCGTCGATGCCCGAGGCCATCAACTCCTTGGCATCAAAGGGGGTCTTGCCGGTAAGCAATTCGTAGAGCAGCACGCCCAACGAGTAGATGTCGCTGCGCGTGTCGATGTCCAAGCCGCTCATCTCGGCCTGCTCCGGGCTCATGTAGGCCGGCGTGCCGATAAACTGCTGGTATTGCGTATAAACCGTCTGGTCGGTCAAGTCGCCCTGGGTGGCCTTGGCGATGCCGAAATCGATCACCTTGGGCACCGGCACGCCGTCGTGGAGCGTCACCAGGATGTTCGAGGGCTTGATGTCCCGGTGGATGATGCCTTTTTGATGCGCGTGCTGGATGGCCCGGCAGACCTGGATGAAGAGGTTCAGCCGTTCTTTGGTGGAGAGCCGGTTCTTATCACAATAGTCGGTGAGCTTGATGCCCTTGACCAATTCCATGACGAAGAAAGGCCGGCCCGTGCTGGTGGTGCCCGCGTCCAGGACCTTGGCGATGTTGGGGTGGTCCATGAGGGCCAGGGCCTGGCGCTCGGCGCCAAAGCGCGCCACCACCTGTTTGGTGTCCATTCCCAGCTTGATGATCTTGAGGGCAACCCGGCGCTTGACCGGCTCCTTCTGCTCGGCCACATAGACCACGCCAAAGCCGCCTTCCCCGATCTTCTCCAGTAGTTTGTACCGATCGATGCTGTCTCCGGGCTGTTCCGAAGGGCTGGGGTCCGCGCGGATGGTATCCGCGGACTCCCGCGCGGCCACCCCTTTCGCGGAGCCCTCGGCTCCCGAAGCCAGTTCCGGGAGGAAAGCTCCCGCGGCGTCGTTCGCTTGCAGGAGTTCCTCGACCCGCTGGCGCACGGGGGCGTCACCCGCGCAGGCGTCGTCGAGGTAGAAAGCACGGTCCTCGGCCGGCAGCTTTCGGGCGGTGCTAAAGATGCGGGCTTCCCGCTCAGGCGTCGCGCTCATAGGTAAATTAATAATCTATCATTCAAAGCCCACTCGGGCCACCACTTAGCAATGCGTGATTTTCTCACCGCAGGGGGGCATTATTCTCGAAAAAATGGCAATACCAGACGATGAGCGCCCGGGGCGCAGTGGTGTCGAATGGCTCCAAGTGGTCGGGATTTCTCCAAATGAGTCTAAAGTGGCTTGGATTTCGTTGTTTCTCCCCATTTTCCGGGCTGATTTAAGTAGATTCCGCACGTTTTCGGCTTGGGAGTAATCATGAGGGTTCGATTCCCTTCACCCGCTCCATCCTCTCAACCGCCACTGCCGCCGCCGCGCACCACGCTGGTTGAATACCTCATCCCTATCTTATCAGTTCCTCGCGGTGTGGCTGGTGGTCGCGATTCCACCGAACCAGGGCCGCGTCGCTTTTGTCTTCGAAAACAGACTTCACCGTTGGTGATTCCACGTGGTAGTCACAGAACAAGACATTTATCCGGCTCTGATGGCGCTCCGCTGCCCGCCATGGGGGCGGTGGGGCTCCAAACTCACGCAGCCACCGCCGAAAGAGCACCATGCCGTCGATACGGTCGCCAATGGCCATCATGTCGGCCGGGACGGCCACGCCAGGCTCTGGAACGGGCGGCAAACCAACAAGCCTGGAAATCGCGCTGGCAGCGTGGTGGCATCAAGATGCACTCGGGGCGGTGGGGGCTGGCCCGGAATTGGGTTGCGCCCTGGCGCCTTGGGCAATATGGTGCGTCCGGTTTGAGAATACTTGTCGCGATCACCGGGGCCAGCGGCGCCCTTTACGCCCAGCGTCTGCTCGACAACCTTAGTCCCGCCCGGCACGAGCTTCACGTGGTGCTCAGCCAATACGCCCAGGCCGTCATAACCGAGGAGCTGGCCGGGGGGCTGCGCCTGCCCGAAGGCGCCAGGCTGCACGGCCTCAAAAGCATGCAGGCCCCTTTTGCCAGCGGTTCCAACCCCCCCGATGCCATGGTCATCATCCCCTGTACGATGGGCACCTTGGGACGGATTGCCCACGGCTGCAGCCACGACGTGCTCCTGCGCGCCGCCGACGTGGCGCTCAAGGAGAAGAAGAAGCTCGTCCTGGTTCCGCGCGAAACCCCGCTCAACCTGGTTCACCTAAAGAACCTCGAGTTGCTGCTGCTGGCCGGCGCCACCATCCTCCCGGCCAACCCCTCCTTCTACTCCCGTCCGCAAACGGTCGAGCAGGTCGCCGACACCGTCGTGGCCCGTGTGCTGGACCACCTCGGCATCGAGCACCAGTTGGGGGCCAGGTGGGGTGAAGAAAGGGATTGAAGTCCCAGAACCCGATGTTCCGCGCGCTACGCAAATGGGCTGATTTCGTCAAATTCCCCCATACCGCCTTTGCGCTGCCCTTCGGGCTCGCGGCCATGGCCATCGCGGCGCGGGACCACCGGGGTTGGCCCGGCTGGAGGAAATTCGGCCTCATCTTTGCCGCCTTGGTTTGCGGGCGCACCTGGGCCATGGCTTTCAACCGAATCGTGGATCGCAAATTCGACGCCCTCAATCCCCGCACCGCCGGCCGGCACTTGCCCGCCGGCCAGATTACCCTGCGCAGTGCCGTGGCGCTGTGGCTGTTGTCCGGGGCGGGCCTGGTCGGGGCCAGCTTCCTGCTCAACCGGCTTTGCTTCTGGCTCTCTCCGCTGGCCCTGGTCCTGTTGTGCTTCTATTCTCTGACCAAGCGTTTCACCGATTACACCCACGTCTTTCTGGGCCTGGCCCTTGCCTTGGCGCCGAGCGGGGCCTGGCTGGCGGTCAAAGGCGCCGACCTCTCCGCCCTCGAACTGGTCCAGATGCTCGTGCTGGCCGCGGTCGTGGTCCTCTGGCTGAGCGGGTTCGACATCATTTACGCGCTCCAGGATTACGAGTTCGACCGCCAGCACGGCCTGCGCTCCCTGGTAGTGGCCTGGGGACCCAAAAACGCCCTCGCGACCGCCTTTTTGGCTCATCTGCTCATGTGCGGGCTGCTCTTGGCCTTCGGCCTGCTCTGCCGCTTCCGCATCGCCTACCTCGTGGGTTGGTTCATGATGGTTGTCTGCCTGCTGCTGGAACACTGGATTGCCCGCCATCGGGGCCTCAATTGGATTCAAGTCGCCTTCTTCCGCCTCAATGCCCTGGTGAGCGCCGTCTTTCTCATCGTTACGCTGGCCGAAGTCGTCTTCCAGGGCGGCTTCTCACTGCGCTAAAGGGCCGCCCCTCGCCCCTCGACCCTCGTCCCTCGTCCTTCGTCCCCTGGCACTCGCCCCTCGCCCCTCGACCCTCGACCCTCGTCCCTCGTCCCTCGGCACTCGTCCCTCGTCCCTCGGCACTCGGCCCTTGACACCGCCCCCCTCGATGGCCGACTACTTGTGGGCCGGGCACCGTGGTCCCGGCGGAAACGAGCCGATGTGAATTATGGATGAAATACTGAAGATCTTGCAAACCAACGCCCTCGAGCCGCGCGGCTCCATCGCCCGCATGCTCGAATTGTCCGTCGAGGAGGTGAACCAACGCGTCGCCGATTACGAGAAACGCGGCGTCATTCGCGGCTATCAAGCCATCCTCAACGAGGACCAGCTCGACCTGGACAAGGTCACCGCCGTCATCGAGGTTAAAGTCACCCCGCAGCGGGAGGGCGGCTTCGACACGATTGCCGAGCGCATCAGCCGCTTCCCGGAAGTGCGTTCGGCTTACCTCATGAGCGGCACCTACGACCTGCTGCTCTTCGTCGAGGGCAAGAACTTGCGAGCGGTCGCCGGATTTGTCAGCGAACGGCTGGCCGCGCTGGAAGGAGTGCTCTCCACCTCCACCCATTTCATGCTCAAGACCTACAAACGATTTGGCATCCTGATGCGCCAGGAACCGTCCGATGAACGGCTCACCATCACTCCATAGCCGGCTCAATGCCGCCGTCCGGGACATCCCGCGCTCGGGCATTCGCGACTTCTTCGACATCGTGACCTCCATGAAGGAGGTCATCAGCCTGGGCATCGGCGAGCCGGACTTCGACACCCCCTGGCACGTCCGCGAATCAACGGTCTTCGCCCTCGAGCGCGGCGCCACCCACTACACCAGCAACCTGGGCTACCTCGAACTGCGTCGCGCCCTGGCCGGCTACGTGCGGAAGGTCTTCGGCGCCCAGTACAATCCCGAAACCGAGGTCTTGGTCACCGTCGGCGTCAGCCAAGCCCTGGATCTGGCCTTGCGCGCCCTGCTCAACCCTGGCGATGAGGTGCTTTATCACGAGCCTTGCTATGTCTCCTACCGGGCGACCATCCTCTTTGCCCACGGCGTGCCCGTGATCGTCGAGACCCGCCCCGAAAACGGCTTTCGGCTCACCCGCGCCCTGCTCGAGGCCAAGCTCACGCCGCGCACCAAGGTCCTCATGCTCAATTTCCCAAACAACCCCACCGGCGCGGTCATGAGCCGGGCCGACCTCGCCGACCTCGCCGCCTTTGCCCGCGAGCGCGACCTCATTGTCATCAGCGACGAAATCTACGGTGAACTGACTTACGACGCCCCTCACACCAGCCTGGTGAGCCTGCCGGGCTTGCGCGAGCGCACCATCTTCCTGCACGGCTTCTCCAAGGCCTGGGCCATGACCGGCTTCCGCCTCGGCTACGCCTGCGCCCCCGCCGAACTCATCGAGGCCATGATGAAAATCCACCAATACACCATGCTCTGCGCCTCGTCCCTGAGCCAGAAAGCCGCGCTCGAGGCCCTGGCGCGTCCCGCTGCCGACATCGGCGAAATGGTCCAGGAATATCGCCGGCGGCGCAACTTCATCGCCGCCGCCTTCGCCGAGATGGGCCTGGACTGCCACCGCCCCCTGGGCGCCTTTTATGCCTTTCCCAGCATCGCCGCCTCCGGGCTTTCCTCGACGGACTTCGCCCTCCAACTCCTCAAGGAAGAGAAAGTGGCCGTCGTCCCGGGCAACGCCTTCGGCGCCTGCGGCGAGGGCTTTGTCCGGTGCGCTTATGCCACCAGCATGGCCAACGTCCAAGAGGCCATGACCCGCTTGAAACGGTTCCTCGCCAGGCGTTAGACCTCGCTTCACGGCTAACCGGACGTGCCGCGTAGGAGTGACGAGTGACGAGTGACGAGTGACGAGCAAAGCGGCGCGGCCACCGTTGTTTTCGCTCGTCACTCGTCACTCGTCACTCATCACTGCCCAGCAACGTCCGGCTACGTTGGAACCGGGCGCTAAGCCTCCTCGGCCTGGCTCAGGCGGGCCAGGACGCCGAGGTCCTCCAAGGTGGTGGTGTCGCCTTTAATCTCGGTCCCCGCCGCTACCTGCTTGAGCAGGCGGCGCATGATCTTGCCCGAGCGGGTCTTGGGCAGCGCCTCGGCAAAGCGGATGTCATCGGGCTTGGCCAGCGGACCAATCTCATGGGCGACGTGCTGGCGCAGGGCCTCCCGCAGGTTCGGCTCCGGCGGCGCGTTGCCCCTCAGGGTGACAAAGGCCACCAGCACTTGGCCCTTGAGCTCGTCCGGCCGTCCCACCACCGCCGCCTCGGCGACCCGGGGATGGCTCACCAGGGCGCTCTCGACTTCCGCCGTGCCAATGCGGTGGCCGGCGACATTGAGGACGTCATCGATGCGGCCGACTATCCAGTAGTAGCCGGAGCTGTCCCGGCGGCAGCCGTCCCCGGTGAAGTAGGCGCCTGGGACTTCGCCCCAGTAAACGTCCTGGTATCGCTTGGGGTCGCCCCAGAGCCCCCGGAGCATGCCCGGCCAAGGGCGGCGGATAACCAGCTTGCCGCCGCTGTTGGGAGGCACGGGTTTGGCATTGTCATCCACCACGTCGGGAACGATGCCGAAGAACGGCAGCGTGGCCGAGCCGGGTTTGGTGGGCGTGGCCCCGGGCAGCGGGCTGATCAGGATTCCGCCCGTCTCGGTCTGCCACCACGTATCCACAATCGGGCAGCGTTTGCCCCCGATGACCTCATGATACCAGATCCAGGCCTGGGGATTGATCGGTTCCCCCACCGTTCCCAGCAGGCGCAGCGACCTCAAATCGTGCTTGGCGGGCCATTGCGCACCCCATTTCATGAACGCCCGGATGGCGGTTGGAGCCGTGTAGAGAATCGTCACGCCGTATTCCTCGATAATCCGCCAGAAGCGGTCCGGCTCGGGGTAATTGGGCGCGCCCTCGTACATCAGGCTGGTGGCCCCGTTGGCCAAAGGGCCGTAAACGACATAGGAATGGCCCGTGACCCAGCCGACGTCGGCGGTGCACCAATAAACGTCTTCCTCCCGCAAATCGAAGACGTATTTGGCCGTGACCTTGGCGTAGAGGAGGTAACCCGCCGTGGTGTGGAGGATGCCCTTGGGTTTGCCGGTCGAGCCGCTGGTGTAGAGGATAAACAGGGGCGCTTCGCTGTCCATCTTCTCGGCGGGACAATCGGCCGACGCCGATGCCATCTCGCCATGCCACCACCGGTCGCGCTGAGCGTCGAACTGAATGTCGTTGCCGGCGCGCCGCAGCACAATAACGTTCTGGACCGACTTGGCCAACAGCTCCCCTTGCGGGCTTTTGAGCGTCAGGGCCTCATCCACGTTCCGCTTGAGCGGCACCACCGCTCCCCGCCGGAAACCGCCATCGGCCGTGATGACCAGCTTGGCTTGGGAATCGTGTATGCGGTCGGCGACCGACTGCGCGCTGAAGCCCCCAAACACCACGGAGTGGACGGCCCCGATGCGCGCACAGGCGAGCATGGCGATGGCCGCCTCCGGCACCATCGGCAGGTAGATCAGAACCCGGTCTCCCGGCGTGATGCCCAATCGCCGGAGGATATTCCCAAAGCGGCAGACCTCCCGGTGCAGTTGCCGGTAGGTCAGTGTGCGCTGTTCTCCAGGTCTGCCGGGCTCGGCCGGTTCACCCTCCCAGATCAGGGCGGCTTTGTTCGCGGTGGCCGTTTCGAGATGCCGATCCAGGCAATTGCTGGCCACGTTGAGCTGGCCTCCCACAAACCACCGGGCGAAGGGTTCCTGCCACTCCAATGCCTGAGTCCAGGGCTTGAACCAGACCAACTCCTCCCTGGCCTGCCGGTCCCAGAAGCTCTCGGGCGAGGCAATGGATTGGCGGTAGAGCCGTTGGTATTGGGCCAGGGACTTGAGGCGCGCCTGCTTGGAGAAACCCTCCGGCGGCGGGAAGAGGCGTTCTTCTTGCAGGACGGATTCGATGTTCTCGGACATGACAGAAGTTGCCGTCAATCCCAGGTATTGGCAAACGAAAAAAGCCCATCTCTCAGCGAGATGGGCTTGAAAGCCAAGCAGGCTCAGCTTTGAATTCTGCCCTCGTTAGGGGGAGGTGGTGGAACCGGCGCCGCCGTAGGGAACCGGAACCTGGGGGTCATTGTTGGCGCTGCCGAAACTCGTTATACCGTTCCCTGAAGGGTAGCCCGGGTTCTCCGAGGGACCCCTGACGCCAGGAGCCGACGGCACAGCCACCGTTACCGCAATGGCCGGATCCAGTATTTGCGCTAATGACGGGCTTTGGCCGGTGTAATTGGCCAGAGATTTCTGGATGCTGCCCGCCAACTCAGGAAAGGCCGCCGCCAAAGCCGCGAGAATGGCTTGGTTGGACCCCGGCACGGCGTCGGAAACGGTCGTGGCCACCAGCCGATAGCTCCTGGGAACGACGCGCGCGACCGCGACCACGATTTGGGCCGCTTCGGACGGAGCGGCCTTGGCCGCCACCTTGGCAATCAACACCGCGTATTTGGGCTGGAGCTGAGCCGCGGTTCCCGCGGCCACCGCCGCCGTCTCGGGCGCAGCCTTGCAAATGGAACTGACCACTGCGAAGACCGCGGCGTGATTAGCCTGGAAGGCGGCCTTGACGACCTCCGCCGCGGTCAGGCTCCGCTCGGGCGCTTTGGCCGCTTTGACCAGCTCGGCCGCCTTTGCCGGCAACTCCGGGACAGCCACTTTGCTGAGCGCGACAGTGTACGGATTGACTTTTTCAGTGCCACCGGCGACGCCGTTGAGGGCGCCGAGACAAACAAAACCTGCTAATAGTACGGCGATTTGTTTCATAGCATTGCCACGTTCCTGCTCCTGCAAACACCATTGTTAGGCCAGATTTTGCAATCTGACGACGCATTTTTATCACTCCGCCAGAGGAGTGTCAACAATTAATTGCAAGATTTTTTCCCTTTCCAGAGGGCTGGGGACAAAGTCGCAGCGCAGATTTCCAAGTCTGCGGTGGCGCAGGTTTCTCACCGGCGAGGCGCCAGCAAGCTCCGGCCGCCCGCCGATTTGGCCGCCGTCGCGCCGTAGCGGCGCTTTGGCGCGCCGCGGAGGCGGAAAATCGGCGATACCGCAGGCTGGGAAGCCGGCGCTACGTGCCGGTGATGGGCAACCCTCGCTGCCCAGCCTGCCCCCTCTCCCCCCGCACACCGTCGGGGGAGGATTGTGTTGGCCTTCGCCCGGGGACTGGCGTTACCTTGTGCGGTATGACGCTGGATCTGATGGGCGTGCGCGCGGCAGAGTTGTTTGCGCGGTGTTTTGGCCATGAGCCGCGCTGGCAGGCGGCGGCGCCCGGAAGGGTGAACCTCATCGGGGAGCACACCGATTACAACGAGGGTTTCGTGCTCCCGATGGGCATCGAACGGCACACGGTGATTTCGGCCGACACCAACGGGAGCCGGGAGGTGACGCTGCACAGCACGGCCACCGGGAGCACGGCCAGTTTCCACCTGCGGGGACCGCTCAAGCCGGGCGAACCAGCGTGGTCCAATTACATCCGGGGTGTCATCGCCGGCTTCCAGCGGCAGGGCCGGCGGGTGCCCGGCTTTGACGCTTTGATTGACTCGAGCTTGCCCTATGGCGGGGGGTTGGCCAGCAGCGCCGCGCTCGAAGTGGCGGCGGCGACGGTCCTGGAAGCCATGACCGGGAACGAGCTCAAACCCCTGGACAAGGCGCTCCTGTGCCAGCGGGCCGAGCACGAGTTTGCCGGCGTGCCCTGCGGCATCATGGACCAGTTCACCTCCATTTTGGCGCGCGAGAACCACGCCCTGCTGCTGGATTGCCGCTCGCGCTTGGGCATCCCGGTGCGGATGCTCGACCCCAAGGTCACCGTCCTGATCATCAATCCCAACGTCCGCCATCAGCTTGCCGATGGCGAATACGCCCGGCGCCGGGCCGAGTGTGAGGCTGCCGCCCGCGAGTTGCGGGTGCCTTCCTTGCGCGACGCCACCTTCGATAAGCTCACCGCCCCCCGCTGCCGCCTGGACCCGGTCGTTTTCCGCCGCGCGCGCCATGTCCTGAGCGAAAACGAACGGACGCTCAAGGCGGCGCGCGCCATCCAGGCATCGGATTGGCCGACCGTCGGCCAGTTGATGTATGCCAGCCATGCCTCTTTGCGAGACGATTACCAGGTCAGTTGCCCCGAACTGGACCTGGTGGTCGACATCGCCCGCGCACTCGGCGAGAAGGAGGGCGTCTTCGGCTGCCGCATGACGGGCGCCGGTTTCGGAGGCTGTGCCGTGAGCCTGATTCGCACCGAAGCCGCCTTGCAAGTCACGCGCAAACTCGGCGACGCCTTCGAGAAGAAACTCGGGCTTCAGGCAACCATCTTCTCCTCGCACCCGGCCGCCGGCGCCAGGTTGTTGACCCATCCCTGACTCCCCGCGGGCGGCGCGGGGCGCATGACTGAGTTCTTCGTTGCCGCCTTCCGGCGGCAGGATGGGCGCTCGGAGAAAGCTGTCGCGCGCCCCAGCAATTCTCATTCTAAAGCGTCCGGCGTGGGGCAGGCATCTTGCCTGCCGGTTAGGGCGGCTTCCAGCCGCCCATTTCGGGGCTGGAAGCCCCGTGAACCGGCAGGCTGCCCCAGATCACAATGAGAACTGCTGCGCGCGCCCGATGCGCGCTTGACCCCGGATTTGGGTTGGCCTTTTCCTCAAACCCGCGCACAATGCGGGCCCGTAACCATGGGTGAGCCTTTGGCAATATGCTCTTCGCGAGTCCTTTTCAGCGGCATGATTGTCGCCGCGGCCTTGGGCCTGACTTGGCGGCTGGCTCCCGAGCAGGAACGCCCCGGACATCGGCGCTGGCTGGTCGAATGGGGCTTGAAGGGACTGCTCCTGCCTCTCCTGTTCTGGGCGCTGATGAACCTGGGCCTATCCTGGGATTTGCAGCCCTTCATGCCCGAGATACAAGCCGTCCAGAACAAAGGCGGCCATTGGTTCCCCCTCTACTGCCAGTTCGTGGCTGGCGGGCTGTTCGTCATCAGTTCGGATTGGGCTGCCGTGACCCTGGCCTGGGCGGTTTGGCAGGCCGGCCAGGGGTTGGAGCAGGAGCGGTTGGACGAGCTCAAGGCCTTGCGCCGCAATTGGTTAGCCTGTTTGCTCGTGCCCGCGATCATCGTCGCGCTCATCGGTGGCTGGCCGGCGCTGGGCCTGGCCGGCGCCGTCATCCTCGCGCCCATCGCCGCCGGCTCCCGCAACATCCTGATTGCGCCCAAGAGGTCCCCGATATACAGCCGCGCGGTCGCCAAGCTCAAATTCGGCAAATACGCCGAAGCCGAACGGGAGGTCCTTCGCCAGTTGGAAACCTGCGACGATGATTTCGAGGGCTGGATGATGATGGCCGACCTGTATGCCAACCACTTCCGCGACCTCGCCCTGGCGCAGCAGACCATCCTGGACATCTGCAATCAACCCAAGGTGACACTGCCCCAGGTCTCCATCGCCCTCCACCGGCTGGCTGACTGGCATCTCAACCTCGCCCAGGACCCCCGGGCGGCCAGGCGTGCCTTGCAGATGCTCTGCGACCACTGCGCCGGCACTCACCTGGCCCGCATGGCCCAGATTCGCATCGACCAGTTGCCGGGCACAGCGGAGGAGTTGCGCCAGGAGCAAACCGCCCAGACCATCCCCATGCCCGCCCTGGGCGATCAGTTGGACCAAAGCCCCGCGCCAGAGTCGCCGCTGGACCGGCGCGACGCCGCCAGGCTGGCCAATCAGTGCGTCGAAAAACTCAAGCGCAACCCCGACGACCCGCACGCCCGGGAGAAACTGGCGCGCCTCCTGGCCGAGCACCTGGACCGGGTCGACTCGGGCGTCGAACAGTTGCGCCTGCTGCTGGAAATGCCCGGCCAGGCGGACTCCCTCCGCGTGGAGTGGCTGGGCCTCATGGCCGCCTGGCACCTCAAATACCGCAAGGACGAATCCGCCGCCCGCGCCGTCCTGGAACGCGTGCTCCGGGACTTTCCCCACACCCCCCAGGCCATCGCCGCCAAGCGCCGCCTCCAGCTCCTCGAAGCCCAACACCGAGTCGAGGCCGCCAAACCCCCTTCGCCCCCCAAAACCATCCGCCTGAGCCCGGAGTGAAACTCAGACCTCGGTCCAGAGGTCTAAAAAAAAGAGGCCGGACTCTCGTCCGGCCTCTTGATGAATACCCAAACCAGGCCCTATGGTGACGACGAGGCGCGATAGAACATCTTGGCGCCGGTGGCCGGCACCACGTAAGGACTGGTCGCGCTCGGCACGTCAGCCCAAGTGCCCGTGAGCGTGCTCGCGGACTGCAAAGTGCCCGTGAACGTGATGGTCACGTTCGGCGGAGTCCACTTGATGCTCAAGGTCGGCGCCGCCGACACGACCGCGCTAGTGGGCGACACCAATTGCACCGCATTAATCGGCGTCCTGGGCGTAACGCCCAGCCCGCGCCCCACGGTGACGCCCAGGTTGTTGGCCGTGCTGGCCTGAATCGTGATGCCGGACGAGGTGAGTCCTTTGAACACGATATAGTTCCCCGCGCCATAGTTGGTCGGGCTCGTATTGCTCGGCACCGGGACGTAAGTGGGCGCGAACCAGGCGGTCGTCGCGTACACATAGTCTTTGAGCACGTCCCCGCTGGCCGCATCCACGATCCGATAGGCGCCGCCCCGCGTGCCCACGCTGCCGCAGGCATAGACATACACGTCGTAGCCGCCGGAGGTCAGGGCGGTGGGGATGTCCGTCATCGTCACCGTCGTCGTGCCGGAAGAGGCCGTGTCGAGGTACGCGGTCATGAGCACCGAATCCTCCCCGTTCCAGATGTTGTTGCTCTCGCCGCTCTCACCCAACGTGGCCCAGAGGTTCGGTGAGGACCAAGTCACCGCCGCCGTCGTGGCCACCGCGGTCCCCGCCTGGTCCGCCGTCACCTTGTTGGTCGAACCGCTCGCGCCGACGAGGTTGTTCCAGTTGGCTTGCTGGATGCCCGGGATGCCCGCCACCGCGCTCGCCGCCAGCGCCGTGGGATAGCCGTTCGGCTTGAGGTCGCTCCCGAACTTCAGGCCGATGCTGTAGGCCCGGCTGGCCACCGGCGGAACGGACGCCCAGGTGTCGCCATAGTTGCGCATCTGCGCCAGACACCGCCCGCGGAGATTTTGCTCGTCGCTGGCGTAGTTGCCGACCTCCGGCGAGAATTCCGGCCCCACATAGACCGTGGCCGGCATCGCCGGCGAGGCGGTTACCAGGGCGTTCGAATTGTCGCTCCAGACCGTCGTGCCCATCCAAACCCAATTCTGGCCGTCATCGGAGCGGAAATAGCTGAAGTTGGTGCTCCACTGCCGCTGCAGCCGGCACCAAACGTTAGGATAAAGCGGATACGCCGCACCACTCGCGCCGCCGTCCTGGTTGTAATTATCGGCGGAGCAACCGCTGCCCACCCAGAGCCGGCGATTGGTTTCCCAGGAGGCGTTGCCGGCGGCATCCGTCAGCGTTTCCCCGACGGGATTAGCGTGGATCTTCTGGTAGCGCCCGGCAAGGCCCGTGAAGGGCCCGGTGCTTGGGTTGGCGTTCGCGGGGCCCTCAACTCCATTTCCGGTCTGCGTGAGTGAGTCCATGCCGATGGTGCTCAGGTCCTCTCTCATGATCAGACCGGCCCGGGCCCACTCGCTCGAGTTGTCCTGGTAAACCACCTGGAGTTTCTTGTCGAAGTCGCCGGTGATTGGCTCATAGACGAACGTGGTTTCATCGTAATTGTCCCATTCGGCCCAGCCATCGCTGTAGAGGTCGAAGGCATTGGTGGCGACCGCCACCACGCCATAGCCGGCAGGGAAGGCGCCCACGTAATTGGCCGGCCCCGCAAAGTCGGTGGGGTCTGACGCCATTCCTTCGGCGCCGACCTCGCCCCAGGCCATCTTGGAAACGACGAACTGGAAGTTGGCCGAACTGATCTTGTTGCCCAGCGTGTCAGCCACGTTTTTCACGGTAATGGTCACGTTGGAGCCCGCGCCCAGGTTGGTGGCCGTGACGATCACTCCCGGCGAATTGGTAATCAGGTTGGCCGCCAGGACCTTGCCGGTCGAGAGCGAGTAATTGGCCGCCGTCGCCGCCGAGGTCGGGTCCAGCGCCTTATTGAAGATCAGGCCGATGTCGTAAGAGCCTTGGTGGTTCATGAGGGCGCTGCCGGCCAGGATCACCGGCGGGGTGGTATCCGGGATGATCGTCACCGAGATGCCGGAACTGGTCACGCTGTAGGCGGCATTGTACACCTTCACCGTGTAGGTTCCCGACTGGCTGGGCGTCGCGTTGGCCAAGGTCAAGGTGCTGCTGTTGGGAGCGCCGGCAATGGGCGTGCCGTTCAGCATCCATTGATAGTTGAGCGGGCTGCCGGTGGCCGTCACGCTCAGCGTGACCGTGAAACCCTCGACGTTGGTCACCGCCTGGCCCGGCTGCAAGGTGATGCTGGTCGGCACTCCGATCAGATGCGCCATCGTATTGCCACTCAGCGCCTCCGTAGCCACCGGCTGGCCGGTGATGGCGATCGGTATGGGAATCGGCAGGCCGAAATGGTCGAACGTGGCGATGCCCCCGACAGGGTCGGAGTCGTAGTGAGCCGTCACCGCCAGGCCCACCGCGGTCGTCGTCCCGAAAGCGTTCGTGGTGTCGTTGTAAGTCGCGGACGAGGTCCAGTTAATGCCGTCGGGGCCTTCCATCAACGTGAAATTCGAGCCCACGCGCGTCAGGCGCAGCCAGGTATTCGGATAGGTGGGAACCACCGCCGGAGTCATCCCCGAGCTCTGAGCGTCGACGCCGGGCGTGGGACGCCACTGCAGCTCGAGGTCGTTGTTCACCTCGTTGCCCTCCTGCGTAAACACGCCGCTGACGAAGGGATCACTGCCCTGGAGCCCGCTGGCCGGGGTGAAGCCATCGCACATCAATTCGGCCTTGCTGTACTGGTCCGGCCCGACCAGGCTGGTCACTTGCACCATGATGTCAAAGTCGCCCGTGATCTTGGCGTAGGCGAAGTGGAAGTCGCTCGACGTGTTCCAGATGTCGTCGCCCCCGCCCACCACCGTGTAATGCGCGCAACCCGCGAAGGGATCGATCACCGTGTGAAGCGAACCGGCCAGCGTGGGCGAGCCCACGTCTTGATCGCTCAAGGGGTAGGTCACCTGGAAGTAGAAGCCCGCCGTCTGCGGCGTGGCCATCTTGTTCCCGTTGCCGTTGGCCAGATTGCTCACGGTCACCGTGTAGTTGGTGCCTTGCGTCAACCCGTTCACCGTCAGCACCACGCCCGAGTTGGTCGGGCCGAGGACCAGGTTGTTGTTGACCAACGCGTTGATCGGGTCGTACATGGACCCCAAGGTCAATACCTCCCGCGGGATGTTCGTGTAATAGGTGGCCGCCGTAATGGTGCCCCCCGGAATGCTGTAATTGGCCAGCGTGGTGGCCGAGGTCGGGTCCAGGCCCTTGTCGAACTGGATGCCCACTTGGGCCGACGAGCCGTTGGCCACGATGTTGGCGCTCAGGACATTGGGCGGCGCCGTCGTCGGCGTCACCGTCAGCGTCGCGGCGCTCGAGGTGACCGAGCCCGCCGAGCCGGTGATGGTGCAGGTGTACTTGGCGCCGTTCAGCGCGTAGTCCACCCGCGGAATGATGAACACCCAGTTCGTCGCCCCGTCAATACCCACCCCGTTCTGCGCCCACTGGATGGTCAGCGGCGCGTCGCTCTCGCAATCGACCGTGAACGCCACCGGCGCGCCTTCCGCCATGGTCACGCTCTGCGGCGGGGTCGTGATCGTCGGCGCGGACGTGGTCGTGGGCGCGACGGTCGTCGTGATGCCCAGGTCCTGTATCGCGCACAGTTGCTCATCGCCCCCGGTCCGGGCGCCAAAGGCGAATTGCCCCTGGGTCGGGGCCCAGCCCGTCAAGATGAGGTTCGTGTACATGATCTGTCCGTCCCAGGTCATGTTCAGCGTCCCGTTCTTGTTCAGTTGGATCGTCACGGGGTGCATCACGCTATCCACCAGCGTGCTGGCGTAGTTAAATGGGTGGCAGGCGATTTCCGGCCCGGTTACCTTGATGTCGATGCCGATGCTGTCCCACGGGCTCTCATCCAGGTTCCGATAGGTGTCGAATTCGACGGTAAGGGCCGAGCCGCCGGGCCCTTCCTCCCCGAAGGTCGTGCTCGAGTTGATGTTCGGCCCGAAGGCGAACGCGAAACCGTCCGCCGGCGGGCTGGAACCGGGACCGAACATCAGGTTGAAGGTGACCATGAAGCTGTCTATGGCCTTCCCGTTGTCCAGGTCATTCAAGACCATGGAGATGCCGCCCAGGCTCCCTTCATTGTAGGTCATCAGCAGGTAGCCGTCGGTGATGATCGGATACGTGTTGCCGGTCGGATCGAGCGCGGTGTTGAGGGTAAAACCCGTTTGGTTGCTCGCGCTGCCAAGGCTGTTCGTGAACGAGCCGGCAAACGCCGTTGCCCCGCAGAGCAGGCCTGCCGTCAGCAGGATGAGAATTCGCTTGTGCATATTAGGTTTGGTTGCGTTGAACTTCTACAGTACCATCGGTTCTTTCATTGCGTGCCCAGAGCGTCCGCAGAGCCCTTTCCTTCCCTGCAAGCAGCAAACCTGCCTCCCCTCGCTAAAAAGCAAACACCCACGGCACGCCGCTGCCAGCGGACCAACTGAGCTTCATTGAACGCGGTTCTACCATGCCCTCGAGGCGCTGTCAAACAAAAAAAAGACGGGATCTGCCATTTTTTTGTTAGGCCGGCTCATAAGGTTATGCTCTGGCGCAGAGGCGTGCTCCGCGAAGAGGGGCCCACCAAGATGACGCACTGGCCGGGGACCACTTTCCATTCGTCCTTGTCGGGGTTGAAGACCGACAAACGCCACGGGTCGATCATCAGGCTCACGCGCCTGGTCTGGCCGGGGGCCAATTGGATTTTCTCCCACCCGAGCAGGCGCTTGGGCGGCTCGGCGGCGGCGGGCGGCAGTGACGCATAGACCTGGACGGTCTCGCTCCCGGGGCGGTTGCCGGTGTTGGCGACCTGGAAGGTGACCTGCACGCCTCCCCACTCCCGCCTTTCCAATTCGCGCCACGCCCAGTAGGCGTTGGTCGCGGTCAGGTGCACCGGCGCCGTTTTGTCGCCAATGGGAATCTTCAAGTCCGAGTAAGTGAAAGTGGTATAGGAAAGCCCGGACCCAAAGGGGAACAGCGGTTCCTTGCCCTCGGCGTCGAACCATTTGTAACCGACCTTGAGCCCTTCGGCGTAATGGAGGTCAAACGGCTCCGGCGGCGGCGCGGGCAGCTTCACCTGGGGCAAGTCGGCCTCGGTCTTGGGGAAGGTCACGGTCAATTTGCCTGAGGGGTTCACGTCCCCAAAGAGCACATTGGCGATGGCCTGCCCGCCCCGGATGCCCGGGTACCAGGCCTCCAGGACGGCCCGCACGCTGCCGAGCCAGGGCATGGTCACCGGCCCCCCCGTCTCGAGGACCACGATGGTGCGCGGGTTGGCCGCCGCCACCGCTTCCACCAACTGGTCCTGGCGCTCCGGCAGAGACAGGTTCGGCACATCACTCCCTTCCGAGGTGTGCTGATGGGCGAACACCACCGCCACCTCGGAGGCCGCGGCCAGCCTTGCCGCCGCGGCGGCGTTCGTGCCCGCATCGTACTCGACCTTCGCCTTGGGCGCCCTGGCCCGAATGGCTTCCAGCGGGGAAGAGGGATGCCAGACGGCGCGCGCCCCCGGCACCGCGTTGCCGCCGGCCGCATCCACCTGGTCCGAGCCGCCACCGGAGAGCACCCCCGCGTCCGCGTGCGAGCCAATCACCGCGATAGAAGCGAGGCGGGCGGCGTCCAGCGGCAGTTGGCCCTGGGCATTCTTGAGCAGCACCATAGCGGCTTCGGCCACGCGTTGCGCCACCTCGGCGCCCGCAAAGGGATTGACCGCGCTCATCGGCGGGAAAGCCCCGGGGGTTCGGTCCAGCACTCCCGCCGCGAATTCCGCGCGCAGGATGCGGCTGACCATATCGTCCAGCCGCGCCATCGGCACCGCGCCCGTCTCGACCGCCCGTTTGAGCGCCTCTCCCAGGTAGCCGTCTCCCGGCATTTCCTGGTCAAATCCCGCCAGGACAGCCTTGGCCGTGCTGTGCGTGCCGCCCCAGTCGGACATCACCCACCCCTTGAAATGCCAATCCCGCTTGAGCACGTCGTTCAGCAGGTAGCGGTTCTCGCAGCAATACTCGCCGTTGAGCCGATTGTAAGCCCCCATCACCGTTCCCACCTCCGACTCCTTGATGGCGATCTCGAAGGCCAGAAGGTCCGTCTCCCGCATCGTCCGTTTGTCCATCACCACGTTATACACGCCGCGCGAGGTCTCCTGGTCGTTGAAGGCAAAACGATTGATGTTCGCCACCACGCCCTGCGCGTGGGTGCCATTGAGTTCCCGAGCCAGCATCTTCCCAATGAGCAACGGCTCTTCTCCCAGGCACTCGAAGTTCCGCCCGCAACGCGGCTCCCGCACCAGGTTCGCCGTCGCCCCAAGCGATATCTGGAATCCCAGTTGCCGGCACTCCCGGCCCAGCACCTCGCCAAATTCGTGCGCCAGCCTCAAGTCCCAGGTCGCCGACAGCGCCAGCGCCGAGGGCAAGGCGGTGGCGTAGCGGCCTCTGGCCCCGGCATTATTGCCGACCCCCGAGCGGCCATCCGTGGACTGCACCTCGGGGATGCCCAGGCGCGGCACGCCGGCGGCGTAGCCGGCCGCCTTCAAGTCGTTGCCGGGCCGGTTACGGTCCACCCCGTGGACCAGCGCCACCTTTTCGTCGAGCGTCATCTGCTGCAGGACCAGCTTGGTCCGTTGGTCCGGCGACAGTCTGTTGTCCTGCCAGGGGAACTTGGCTGCCGGTTCCGCCCCCGTTCCCGTTCCCGGCGCAAGCGCGGCCAGGGCCCAGACCAGCAAGGCCGCCCCCGCTCGGCTAATTCCCAGACCAGTGAATCCGGGCCTCAACGCCCGGCGCAGATGAATCGTGATATCGGTTTTCATGCTTAAGGTCCCACCCATATTCCGCTTTTGCCGCCCCCACGGTCAAGGCGAACTCCAACTCACCGCACCACCCTCAGACCCCCTCGCGCATTCACCGCGACCTCCCGGGCGCCTGCCGGCACCTCGGCCAGCGTGGTCCGGCCCCCCGGCCAGCGGACCTGGATTTGCTTGGGCTCCTCTGGCCGGCCCAGCACCTGCGTCAAACTGTCCTGCGACCAATAGCCGGACCCGGCATGAACCTCGCGGGCCGGCCCAAAATGGCCGGCGAACTTGAGCCGGATTACCCCGCCAACGCCTTGCGGATTGCCGGCCGGACCCTCGAGACGCACCCGCAGTCCGGGCCGCGCGCCCACGTTATGGAACAGCCGCGTCAGAGCGCCGTTCTGCGTCACGACCAGGTCCACCCGCCCATCGCCGTCGAAATCGCCCACCGCCGCCCCCCGTTGTTCGCCATAGACGATGACGCCGCTCTCCTGCCCCGGCACCGCGCGGAAACCCCCGCGCCCATCGCCTCGCAGCCACAAGCCCCGTCCGGCATCGCACCGGGGGACCTTGGCCTGGGTGGCAAAGAAGTTTTGGCTCAGGAACACGTCCTCGTTCCCGTCCCCGTCATAATCCGCCACGCAGGCGGCGAAGGCCGGGGCAAACTGCGCCTCCCGCGGGAGCGGCACCGCCACGAAATGATTTGTCCGGTTGAGGAAGAGAGTCGAGGCCAGGGTAGTCACCGCCAGCCGGCGGGCCTCGGCCAGGGCCGGACCGAGGATCTCGGGCAGCGCGGCCCGCCCAAACGCCGCGTAGGACGCGAACCGGCCACGCAAAAATGGCAGCGCGGCTGCCAGCGCGTCCAGGTCGCGCTCCGGCAGTTCCTTGCCCGTGGCCGGGTCGAGCGTCGCCTCGATAAGGTTAGGCACCCCGCTGCCGTCGAAGTCCCCCGCGTAGAGCAGGTAGGGGAACTCCGGGCTGGCGTGCTGCACCGTGTTGAGTCCCCAGTTTGTCGCCAGGATGTCCAGGTTCCCATCGCCGTCGAAATCGCCCACCGTTACGCCGTTCCACCACCCCAGGAAGCCATCCAGGCCCAGTTGCGCGGTGATCTCCCGCAGGACCCCGCGGTCGTTGTGAAACACCCGCACCGGCCCCCATTCGCAGGCCAGGATCAATTCCGGCCAGCCGTCGCCGTCCAGGTCGCTCCAAACGGCCCCGCTGACCATCCCCGCTCCCGCCAGGGCCGCGGTGTTCCGGGCATCAAGCTCCCAGGCGCCCCCGCGCCAGTGCCACAATTGCGATTGCGCCGGCTCCGGGTAACGGCCCGGCACGCAGCGCCCGCCGACGAACAGCCCAAGCTGCCCCGTCCCCTCATAGTCGGCCATGGCCAAAGGCCCCACGCTCGAGCCGCCCGCGGGAATCACCTCCGCCGCCGCTCGTCCCGCCACCAACCCCGCGACCGCCGCGCCCGCCGGCTGGCCGTCCTCGTAATTGGCCGCGCCGATGAGCAGGCCCCGGCTCCCGTCCGCGCGCGCCCATCCCAGCACCGTCGTTTGGTCGCGCGCCGCCTCCTGGCTCCAGGGGGCGGTCTGGAGCCGCTCGAAATGGCCTTGCCCGTCGTTGCGGAACACGGCCAACCGCCCTCCCCTGCCGCTCGCCACGACCAGGTCGTCACATCCCCGGCCCTCGAGATCGAACCAGGCTGTTCCCGGCCCCAGTTGGCTCAACCGCCGCGGCAGTAAAGGCTGGCGCTGGAAATCGTCGAAGGGGTCCTCGTGATGCGTGTGCCCCAAGCGGTCGCTGACGTCCTCGAAGACCGGCTTCGGCGCCGGCGGGATGGCGAGACCGGCACCGCCCTGGCCGGCGGGCGGCGGCGCGGGCCCGGCCGGCTCGAGGATTTCATACAGGCAGTTGGGCCGCGCTTCGGGGACCGTGCTGCGCCGGCCGCTGCGCCAAACTACATCAATGCGCAGCCGGTTGGTCAGACTGAACGCGGCGAAAACCCGCATTGCCTGGTCGCAGGACAAATACCGGCCCCCGCACATCATCTCCTGGCTTTGGGTCACCGGTCCGCCGCTCACGGTGATGCGCGCCCCGATGCCGGCGGTGTTGGGTGGCCGGCCTTTGAGCCGCACCGCCAGACGCGGGGCCGCCGAATCGTTGCGGTAAACGCCCAGCGGCCCGTTGAGATTGTTCACCACCAAGTCCAGGTCCCCATCGTTGTCCAGGTCTGCCAACGCCATCCCGTGCGCCACTCCCACCTGGTCAAACCCCCACGCCGCCCCGCACTCCGAGAAGGTCAGGTCGCCACGGTTCCGGAACGCCATTTTCGCCTGCCTCAGCGGCGGGAGCATCAGCAGTTTCAGCGGCACCTTGGCCGGCGGGTATGGCCCCCGGGAGGCGATGCGCATCTGGGCATCACGATTCTGCGTGTCGAACATGTGGCCCGTGCTCGCCAACACGTCCTCGTAGCCGTCCAGGTCCACATCCAGAAAAAGGATCGACCAATTCCATTCGCAGTTGTCGAGCCCAGCGTAAGCGGCGATTTCCGCGTAGGTGCCATCGCCCCGGTTCCACTGCAGCGCCGTCCGGTCCACCTGGGGCCGATCCGTGAACTCGCCGATCCGGATGCTGTAGGGCGCCATCGAGGCGATCTGCATCAAGCGCCGCCCGTGGTCCCGGCTCATCATGTCCGACACCAGGATGTCGTCCCGCCCGTCGCGGTCGACATCGGCGAAATCCACCGCCATCGAGAACGTGGGCGTGTGCCGGATGGCCAACTGTGGCAGCGCCCGAAAATGGCCGTGACCGTCATTGAGCCAGATGCGGTCCGGGGATTGGAAATCGTTGCAGACGTAAAGATCGGGCAGGCCGTCCCCGTTGAGGTCCCGGAACGCGGCCGTCAATCCCCAATCCAGCGGCGCCTCCTTGAGCGCGTGTCCCTCCTCGTCCAGGAATGTCCCGTCGGTCCACGACACCGCCCGGAAGTGTCCGTGGCCGTCATTTCGGTAGAGCAGGTGCGCCTCCCCCAGCTCCAGGACTCGCCCCTCGGGCGAGATCTCCAAATGGCCCCGGTCCTGCGGCAGAATCATGCTCCGGCCGTCCATCTTCAGCACCGAAAAACCGGTCGTCCGCACCGTGTTGGTCCGATAATTGGCCACATACAGGTCCAGCGCCCCAGTGCCGTCAATGTCCGCCAGCGCGCAGGTCATCGCCCCGCGTTCGTGTACCAGCCCCGAATCCCGCGCCTCGGTGAAATGCCCGTGGCCGTCATTGAGGAAGAGCCGCGTGCCGGTGCCGATGCCGTTAATCAGCAGGTCCAGCGTGCCGTTGCCATCCACGTCCGCAAAGGTCGCCCCCGTCGAATCATTGCCTGGAAAGTCCAGGCCCGCCGCGGCGGTGACGTTCGTGAAGCGCCAGCCCCCGAGGTTCTTGTAGAGGGCAACCTTGCCTTCCAGCGAGCAGACGAAGATGTCGCACAGGCCATCCCCATCCACGTCTCCCAGGGCCACGCCCGAGCCATTGAGGCGGATTTGGTTTTGGGCCGCGTGCCGCTCGCTCAACGTGTTGGTGAAGTCAATCCCCGTTTGTCGAGGGTCCATCAGCGTGAAGCCGGCATGGCCCGTGGCCGGCACCGCGAGCGGAATACAGCGATAGCCCGCCGTCTCCTCCGCGGCCCCGGCGCCGGCGGCCGCCAAAAGGGACGCAGCGACCAAGCCGCATCTAGTGAGGGTGAGGCGGACAAAGGCCATGGGCTTCAGTAACTTCAGTAACTTCAATAACCAATAACCAATTCTCAATACTCAATTCTCAATTATCCAGCCCAATTGAAAATTGAGAATTGAAAATTGGCTATTGGTTATTTTAAGGGGGGTAGTCTTCAATTGCGGCAATCAGCGCACCTGGCGGACATCCCCTGGGAAACTCACCTCCACTTCCCTGGCCTTGGGGGCCAGGTCCGCCGTCACCGCGCGTCCGCCCGGCCAGCGGACCCAAATCCCCGTGGCCTCGGCCGGCAAACCCATCACTTGCACCACGCTATCCTGAGACCAGTAGCCCGAGCCGCCGTGGATTTCCCGCGCCGGCCCGAACCGCGCGCCGAACTTGAGGCGCATCACCGCCCCGATACCCCGCGGGTTTCCCGCCGGCCCGCGCAGCCGCACCCGCAGGCCGGGTTTGGCCCCGACGTTGTGAAACAGCCGCGTCTCGGCCCCATTCTGTGTCACCACCAGGTCGGTCCGCCCGTCCCCGTCGAAATCACATACCGCAGCCCCGGCTTGCTGCCCATAGACCTTCACGCCGCTTTCCTGTCCGGGCACCGCCCGGAATCCGCCCTTGCCGTCCCCTTGCAGCCACAACCCCCGTCCCGCGGCGTACCTCGAGGTGTCGCCGGCCACGGCGAAAAAGTTCTGTCCCAGGAAAATGTCCTCGTTGCCGTCGCCGTCATAGTCGGCCACGCAAACGGCGAAGCAGGGCGCCAACTGCGCCTCCATGGGCAGCACCCGCGCTTCGAAATGGTCGCCCCGGTTCAGGAACACCGTGGTCTCGAGCCAGTTCGCCTCGCAATAGCGGATGGCCGCGCGGCGCTCGCCGAGGACGTCCTCGATGCCCGCCTCCGCCCAGGCCTGGTGCGTGGGGAAGCGGGCCACCAGGAAGGGTATCCCCTGGCTCACGCGCTCGAGCATCTGGCTCGGCACATAGCGGTTCATGCCCGGCTCGAAATGACTCTCGATGACCTGCACGCCGCCGTCCTGGGTGAAATCTCCGTAGTAGATGCGCAACGGCCGGGTCCGGTAGCGCTCGTACTTGCTGTTCTGTCCCCAATTTGCCGCGATAATGTCCATTCGCCCGTCCCCATCCACGTCGCCCGTGGTCACCCCATTCCACCATCCACTGTACCGCTCCAAACCCAGCTCCCGCGTGACCTCCCGCAATTGCCCTCGCTCGTTGTGAAACACCCGCAGCGGCCCCCATTCGCAGGCCAGGATCAAATCCGGCCAGCCGTCCCCGTCCAGGTCGCTCCATACCGCCCCGCTCACCAGCCCAACCTCGCGCAGCCGCGCCGTGTTGGCTTCGTCCAACACCAGCTTGCCCCCGCGCCCGTGATAGAGGCGCGAACTGGCCGCCGCCGGATACTGCCCGGCCTTCACCCGGCCTCCCGCAAACAAGTCCAGTTCGCCGTCTCCGTCATAGTCCGCCACCGCCAGCGGCCCAACGCTCGAATCCCACGCCCCCGCGACCTCCACCGGCCCACCCCCGGCGCTTCGGTAGGCGGCAATGGCCGCGCCGCCGGCGCCCCCATCCTCGTAATTGGCGCTGCCCACCAGCACCGCCCCCTTTTCCCAACCCACAATCGCGGTTTGGTCCCGCGGCGCTACTCCCGTCCAGCCGGGCCCGCCCTCGCGCTTGAAGCCCCCCT
>Ga0326728_10009082_pt1 | contig 24164 bp, 18 predicted proteins | sample MB3enrmetagenome_FD_207602 | JGI IMG/M metagenome (GOLD analysis project Ga0326728, IMG submission 207602) | Lab enriched peat soil microbial communities from McLean, Ithaca, NY, United States - MB31MN | ecosystem: Environmental > Terrestrial > Soil > Wetlands > Peat | place: USA: New York... | reverse complement strand
GCCGCGCGGGCCTCTTCGCATCCGTAGCCGGTTAATCGCAAGCCTGAAGCGGAGGCGAAACCCGCAAGCCCCAGGAGAAATGACCTGCGGTTCACGGAATATTCACCAGCCCGTTCCGGATCGCGTAAGCGACCAATTCCGCCGTCTTGTGAATCCCCAGAGCGTTCATGATGTTCGCCCGATGGACGGCGATCGTGTTCGCGCTCAAGTCGAGATCTTCGGCGATTTTCTTGTTCGACTTGCCGTCAACGATCAATTGCAAAATCTCAAGTTCGCGAGCGGTGAGCCCCGCGGGTTTCTCACCTTTCAACGTTGTCGCTCGAGCGAGTCCCGGCTCGAGCACGGTCTCGCCCGCGGCCGCTCGGCGGATTGCGGTCGCCAGGTCGAGGTCAATCGCGTTCTTTAAGACGTATCCCCGCGCGCCTGCATCGAGTGCCTGGCGCACCAGCGTATCCTCCGAATGCATGCTCAGCATGAGAATTGCGGTCGACGGAAAATCCGCAAGGATTCGCCGCGTCGCCACCAGCCCGTTCATCTCCGGCAACGCGCAATCCATCACGATCACCTGCGGCCGCAGTTGCTTGGCTAGTCGAATCGCTTCATTGCCGTCAGCCGCTTCTCCGATCACTTCCAGGTCCGCCTCATCTTCGAGCATGCGTCGAAAACCGCGGCGAACGAGGTTGTGATCGTCAACCAGCAAGACCGAGATTTTATTCGCCTTCGCCATTCGAATCCGGTCCGCCTCTCGGCACGCTCAAGCGCACCACCGTCCCGCCTTCCGGCGGATGGGCAAATTCAATCGTTCCGGCAAGGAGTTCCGTGCGCTCGCGGATCGCCACCAAGCCGATTCCTTTGTTCGGCGCCCCCACGACAAAGCCCTTTCCGTGATCTTCCACTTCAAGCTGCAATTCTGCCGGAAGAAATCGTAATCGCACCCAGGCCTCGCGAGCCCCTGAATGGCGCACGACATTGTTCAAAGCCTCTTGCAGTATGCGATAGATATGAATGCCCGCGCCACTGGGCACGGGAAATGGAGTGCCCGATTTCTTGTACTGGATGGAGATTCCCGCCTGCTTCTCCACGGTCGCGATGTACCAATCGATTGTGTTCTCGAACCCCGATTGCTCGAGCATCACCGGATGCAGCGTTTGCGAAAGACTGCGAACGCGGTTCAGCGTCTCCTGGGCGATTTCGCTGACCTCCCGCAATTCTGTGCGGATCGGCGAGCCTTCGGGAGCGTGGCGCTCCGCGCGGCCCAGCATCAAGCCGACCGCGGTGAGGATTTGGCCGAACTCGTCGTGCAATTCCCGGGAAACGTGGCGCAGCGTGGATTCTTGCGTCGCAATCAACTTATGAGCCAGCTCGCTGCGTTGTTCGGAGAGCGCGGCAAGCTGCGCAAACAACCGCCGGTTCGAATAAATCAGATAGAGGCTTGTAAGGAGGATGGCCGCCAGCGTCGCCGTGAGAAACCAATAGACTTGGCGCTGCACCTTCGCATAAATTTGCGCGATTTGCAGCGCAGCCTGTTCTTCGCTTTCGTTGTTCTCGACGAGCAAACGAGCCACACTCGTACTCAAAGCCGCCTGCCGCGCTTGCAGCGTGATCCGGATTTGGTCTCTCGCCTCGCGGTCCTTGCCCTGCTGGGCCAGGGCGAACATGCGGTCCACGGAATCCCAGAATTGCGCCAGCGAGGTCGCAAGATATTCCCTCTGCTCCGGAGTGCGGCGCGCGACTGCGAGACTCTCCTCACGCTGCAGTGCGTCATTGAGATCGGAACGAATCCGCCGGAATTGGGCCAACCAGGCCGTGATCGGATAGGGCTCATCGTTGTCCAGCATGTCGCGCATGCTGAGTCCCAGAGAATTCAAATCATTCTGGGCGCGAAGAAGCTGTAGTGAGTCTTTCCGGTCCCGTTCCGTCAAATCGGTTTGCAGTTTCTTCAGGCCCGAGATTTGGACGGTGATGTACCCGGAATAGGCCACTACAGCCGCGAGCGTAATAATCAAGCCTAAGAATAGGCCGAGCGTTGGAGACGTGTCGCGAGGTCGCGCCATGGCACTGAGGATACAACCCGGGCGCCCTGCTATCCAAGCACGATTGGGCGGTAGCGCCGGGCGGACGACATTCCACCTCTACGAGCGGGTTGTAATCGTTGCACTGGCGGATTCGAGGCCGGCGGAGGAAGCCGCGATCTTTATCCGTCCGGACACCGCAGTCGATTGAGTTGGGATGAAATCTTCCGGTCCGCCTTTGAGCCGAAAGCCGATCCTGCGTGGAAGCCTCACGTGGGCGATCCATTTGACATTTCGCGCGATTCGGTCAAGATGCCTGAACTCGCTGTGGAACGATGGCAACTATGCCCGCAGACAGGCCGGCGACATTTGATTTAGCCGGGACTGCTGCTCGGGAGGCACTATGAATCGACGCGACTTTATTAGAACGACAGGCGCTCTGTTGGCTGCATCCGCCTTCCAGAGAAGGCGGGCGTTCGCAGACGAGCAAACAACGCACGGCCGGTCCATACTGCCTATCAATCGCAACTGGCGCTATCACCCGGCAAGAGTGGACGGCGCCCAATCGCCGGACTTTGACGACTCGGCGTTTGCGCGTGTCGTGGTTCCGCACGCGAACATTCGAGTGCCCTGGCACAGCTTCGACGACAAGGACTACGAGTTCATTTCCACGTATCGAAGGCGCTTCCGGCTTCCGCCGGCTGCTGCGGGAAAACGCGTCTTTGTGGATTTCGAAGGCGTCATGACCGCATCGAGCGTATGGATCAATGGCGTTCCGCTCGGAGAGTACAAGGGTGGTTTCACTCCCTTTTCATTTGAATTGACGCCGCATCTGCGCCACGAAGCGGAGAACGTACTCGTCGTCCAAGTGGACTCGACCGAGCGGTCCGACATCCCTCCCTTCGGGTACGAGATCGACTACATGACCTTCGGCGGGATTTACCGCGAGGTCGCGCTCCGAATCGTTCCTCCCACCTACATCGATAACATCTTCGCCCATCCCAAAGATGTTTTGAGCGGCAATCCCTCGTTGGATGTGGACTGCTTTCTAGCTGGCCGATCCGAGACGGACGGCCCGTACTCGCTTGAAGTCGAGCTTCGCGATGGCGATCGCGTTGTGGCAAGAGGAGCCGCTGCCGTGGGCCGCGCCGCGCCAGCCGATTCTTCAGGGGACCTCGATCCCGTTACAACTGCTCCGGTTCACGCGAGCACGGAGGCCATGAACGATCCGGCGCGTCACACCGTTTCACTCACCGGCCTCGGCAATCTGCGGCTTTGGGATGTCGCACAGCCTCATCTGTACACTGTTCATGTGCGTCTGCTCCGCTCCGGCCAGGTCGCCGATGAAGATACGCGCCGGATCGGTTTTCGCGACGCGGCCTTTACCGGCGAAGGGTTTTCGCTGAACGGAAAAATTCTCAAGCTGCGCGGCCTGGATCGTCACCAGACCTTTCCCTTTGTCGGCCAGGCCATGCCCGCCCGCGTGCAACGGCAGGATGCCAAGATCCTGCGCAACAGACTCCACTGCAATATCGTCCGGACTTCGCATTATCCGCAGTCGCGTCACTTCCTCGACTGCTGTGATGAGATTGGCCTCCTCGTGCTCGAGGAGATCCCCGGATGGCAGCACATCGGCGGCGACGAATGGAAAGCCGCCGCCATCGACAACGTTGGGCGCATGATTCGCCGCGATTGGAATCATCCCTCCGTCATCCTGTGGGGAGTGCGCATCAACGAGTCGAAAGATGACCACGATTTCTACGTGCGGACGAATGCGCTGGCGCACGCGCTCGATGGAACCCGCCAGACCGGCGGAATCCGGAACTTCCAGGCCTCGGAGCTTCTGGAAGATGTCTTCACGATGAACGATTTCGGGTTTCCGTTGCAACCGCCGAACCATCCGCGCTATCTGAATACCGAATTCGTCGGCCATACCTTTCCCACGAAGACCACGGATGACGACGAGCGCCAGCGCGAGCATACCCTGCGGCACGCGCGCATCCACGACCAGCTTGCCTCCGATCCGCAGTACGCCGGCGGGATCGGCTGGTGCGCCTTCGACTACAACACCCACTCCAACTTCGGTTCCGGCGATCGCATCTGCTATCACGGCGTCACGGACATCTTTCGAGAATCCAAACCCGCTGCGGGCTTCTACAAATCACAGTGCGATCCTGCGGAGGAGATCGTCCTCGAACCAGCCTTTCACTGGGCGCGTGGCGATGAGTCCGTCGGTTTCAGCAAGGCGGTTATTTGTTCGAACTGCGACCATCTCAAGCTCTTCACTCGCGAGGGCAGCGTCGAGGCGAATCCATGGATGCCTCTTGCCGAACTTGATCCCGATCGCGCCGAGTTCAGCCATTTGAAGTATCCGCCTTTCATTCTCGACATGAGTAAGTTTCGAGCCGGGTGGGGCGACTTGCGCATTGACGGGTATCTGGAGGGCAAACAGGTCATCTCGAAGTCGTTGTCGGGCCGGGGCGTCGATCTTAAGTTTCTCCTTCTGCCGGATGACCTTACTCTGTTGGCGGATGGTGCTGATACCACTCGCGTGGTCCTGCGCGTAACGGACGAGTTCGGCGTGGTCCAAAACTATGCGAACGATCCCGTGATCTTCACTCTCGAAGGAGGTGGAGAGTTGATCGGAGACAATCCATTCTCCCTCGTTGGTGGAACAGGCGCCGTCTGGATTCGCGCTAAGGAGCAGGCAGGCGCTCTGCGTCTGACTGCGAAGCACCCCCGGTTGGGGGCGCAAACGGTAAGCTTCACCTTGACCGCGGTGCCGGAAGAAACGATCTAGGCCCGGCGGGAGCGCTGCGGGTCTGCGCCGAGGTCCCGCCCCGAGAGCGTCTATTCATTCAGGGGGCAAGCTCGGCATCTTTCCGGGCGGAGTATTTGTTCCTCGCTCAGATCGAGCCGGCGCACTACGAACTTGCCTTTCGGCAGCATGTCCGGCTCACCTGCGTCGGCAAAGTAGTCTCCCACCAGCTCTAAGGCGCGGTACTTGGTTGACGCCAGCAGGTAAATGCTCTCCGTGCCGTGAAGCGTAACTTCATAGAGATTCATACGTTTCCCTCAAGATCGTGCGGCGACCTGACGAGCGCAATCACAGCTCAATGGCCAGAGTACGGCCGCTTCCCGGTAACAAACTGTGAGCGTTGACATCATCGTAAGTGACCGATGTCACATACTGGCGCCTACGGTCCCACTTATTGGATGATATTCCTTGCGGCGCGACTTGGCCGTCAGGTAGTCTCGCCGTGGCGCGCATTGGCGTGCACGCGTCCGTGACAACCAGGCCGCGAGTGTGAGTGAATCTAACGGGGCAAGGAACGCGCATCGCAGCTCACGCAGCGCGGAGAATTCGGGTTGCGCGGCGCGAGTGCGCCTGAGATGGACGGGGGAAGAATGGCTGGTTGGCAAGATCTGCAAGTTCGCTTTCGCAAGAAATTTGGGACCGACGCGCAGGTCTATCGCGCTCCAGGCCGCGTGAACCTCATCGGAGAATTCACCGATTTCAACGACGGCTTCGTGATGCCGGCCGCGATCGGTTTTTATTGCTGGGTCGCCATCGGGCCGCGCGCCGACGGCAAAATTGTGATCGACTCCGAGAACTTTGCCGAAACGGTCGAATACGACCCTGCCCGCGGCGCTCCGCGGCCCGCGCGAAATTGGAGCGACTATCCGTTCGGAGTCGTCTCCGTCCTCCAGAAGGCCGGTTTCCCTCTGCGAGGCGCAAACCTGCTCGTCTACGGAGAAGTTCCGATGGGGTCCGGACTCAGCTCCTCGGCTGCGATCGAGGTGGCGACCGGCTATGCTTTGCTGGACTTCACGGGCGTGCCGGTCCGGCCAAGCGAATTGGCGCGGCTCGCGCAGCAGGCGGAGAATGATTTCGTTGGCGCCAGGTGCGGCATTATGGATCAGTTTACTTCGGCCCACGGACGCTCGGGCAAAGCGATTTTTCTCGATTGCCGCACACTCGATTATGAGCTCGAGCCCATTCCCGATTCCGTCCGGCTCGTCATCTGCAATACCATGGTCAAGCACGCGCATTCTTCCGGCGAGTACAACAAGCGCCGCTCCGAATGCGAAGCGGCGGTCCAGTCGCTATCCCGGTTCTATCCCGGCATTCGCGCCCTGCGCGACGCCACCCTGGATCAGATTCGGCAACATCGCGAGGATATGCCCGACGTCGTCTATCGCCGCGCTCTGCACGTGGTTGCGGAGGACGAGCGCGTTCTGGACGCGGTGAAAGCGCTTCGCTCGGGCGACCTCGCGGCGTTTGGGCGGCGAATGGCGGAATCCCACGCCAGTCTTCGCGATTTGTTTGAGGTCAGTTCGCCGGAACTGGATCGCATGGTGGAATTCGCGGAGGGCCAGCCCGGCGTGTACGGGGCGCGCATGACCGGCGGCGGCTTTGGCGGTTGCACGATTAATCTTGTGGAAGCTGGACACGCGGACGCGTTTCGGGCGCGCATGATGGCGCGGTACGAGCAAGCCTTCCGGATACGGCCCGACATCCAGATTTGCGAACCAGCGGAGGGCGCGGGTCGGGTCGCCTGAGCGCGGCTCCGAAGAGCGAGTGGCCGGATGAACCCAAGTCCATTTGACGAAACACCCCACCGCCGTTTCAACCCTTTGACGCGGGAATGGGTGCTCGTCTCGCCGCATCGCGAGAAGCGGCCGTGGCTGGGAAAAGTCGAAAAGGCCGCGGCGCCGCCGCCGCTCACCTTTGACCCAAGCTGCTACCTTTGCCCCGGCAACGCTCGGGCGGGAGGCGTCCGCAATCCGGACTACAAATCCACATTTGTCTTTGACAACGATTTTCCCGCGCTGCTTCCCGACGCGCCCGCCCGCGCCATCGACGAGGAAGGATTGATCGTGGCCCGGAGTGAGCCCGGGATCTGCCGCGTCGTCTGTTTCACTCCGCGCCACGATTTGACGATTCCGCGCATGGGCGTCGAGGAAACCCGGCGCGTAATTGACGTTTGGGCGGAGCAATATCGCGAACTGGGCGCGCGGCCTGCGATACGCCACGTCCAGATTTTCGAGAATTGCGGCGCGCTGATGGGCGCGAGCAATCCGCACCCGCATTGCCAGATCTGGGCCAACGCCGAATTGCCGAACATCCCGGCGCGCGAGACGCAATCGTTCCGCGAATACCGCCGGCGGCATGGGGCGTGTTTGCTCTGCCGTTACCTTGAGATGGAACTTGCGCGCAGTGAAAGGATTGTTTGCGCGAACGACGGTTTTGTGGCGCTCGTGCCGTTTTGGGCGGTTTGGCCCTTCGAATCCATGATCTTGAGCCGGCGGCACGTCCAGGACCTGGCGCAACTAGGCGATCTCGAACGAAATCAACTCGCCGAACTGATGCGGCGCCTCGCAATTCGCTACGACAATCTTTTCGAGACGCCCTTCCCCTACTCGATGGGTTTTCACCAGCGCCCGACCGACGGCGAAACGCACGCCGACTATCATCTTCACGCCCATTACCTCCCGCCTCTGCTCCGTTCGGCGACCGTGCAGAAATTCATGGTCGGCTACGAGCTGCTCGGCACGCCCCAACGCGACCTGACGCCGGAAACCGCGGCAGCGCGCCTCCGCGAAATGAGCGAGACACACTACCTCGATCGTTAACTCCGCAGGTCCGATGGGCTGGATACGAGGCTTGGCGGAGGCGAGTTGCGCCCCTGGAAGGCCTTGCGCAGCACGGCGAGAACTTGAATCAGGCCGTGCGCTCTACGAGGACGCGTTGATTACGATGCTGACTGTAGTGGTGCTGGTCGTGCTGCCCGCAGTTCCCGTGAACGTGAGTGAAAAAGTTCCTGTTGTCTCCGTGGTCGCCGGTATTGCTGCGGCCTTGTGGCACGAGGATAGCGACAATCCGAGCGCGACCATCAGTAGAACGCCCATCGCATACCGCTGGAAGATTCCGAGTTTCCGTTTCCGCAGCGTATCCACCATCAGAGCCGCAAGAAGAGCAAGTCCCGCGAGCCATCCTCCAAAAACATAGACCGGCGGAGTCCTGCGCATTCGGGAGGCCGGAGTCACGAACAGCCCGGCAGTCGAGGATGTCACGATCGTGCACGTCGACGTTAAAATTGTCGTGCCGGGAGTGACCGAGACCGGGCTGAACGCGCAAGTGGCTGAGGCCGGCAGCCCAACGTTGCTGTCGGCAGGCGCGATGCTTGGGCACGTGAGAGTTACTGCACTCGTGAAATTCCCCTCGGGCGTTACGCTAATGATGTAAGAAGCTGTTGAGCCCGCGGTGACGGTGACGGTCGACGGAGTGGCGGAGACGACGAAACTCGGCGCGCCCACCGTAATGCTGAGCACGGACGAGGTGCTGGTAGTGTTCAGCGGATCGCCCAAATAAACGGCCGTGATCGAGTACGTCCCCTGGGTCAGGGAGACAGACGTATCCTTATAAGTCGCCACGCCCGATCCGTTCAGGGTGCCGTGTCCGATCACGGAAGACCCGTTCAGGAAATTGACTGTTCCGGTCGGTGTGCCGGCGACGGCGCCGCTGACGGTCGCCGTAAACGTAATCGTGCCTCCCTGATAACCGGGGTTGGGGTTTGCGCCCAGCAGAGTTGTGGTGTTCTGCGCCTCCACCGTCTGTGATAGCGGAGTGGAGTCACTCGCCCCGCTGTTCGCATCGCCGCCGTACACCGCACTGATCGAGTGCGGACCAGGGGCTAAATTCGAAAGGGAAAGAGTCGCGACGGCAGTCGTGGCGCCGGACGCACTGAGCGTGCCTGAGCCGATCGTCGTCGAGCCATCCACAAAGGTCACCGCTCCCGTGGGAGCTTGCGTGCCGGTTGTCGTCACCGTTGCCGTGAACGTGACGCTCGTTCCCGCGGGAGATGGGTTCAAACTTGAGGTGAGGGCGATCGAAGTCTGCACCGGAACGACATGGAAGTAATAGGCCGTGATGTTGCCGATCACCGGGCTGCTCAGCCCGTTTGCTGGCGCCACCTGCGCGTCTCCCGCATAGGCGTACAGGATGTGCGGCCCGACCGCAAGCGTCACGGTCTGACCTGTGAACGTGTTGCCCCCCGCGGGCGCAGCCGCGAGCCACGGCCCGCGCCAGGTATCTGTCCGGTAGAACACGTTTTCGATTTGCGGCGCATTGGGGGCATAGGTAGAGCTTGTCGTGAATGTGAATGTGGGAGCCGGCGCCGTTCCGATAACCTGATTCCCGGGCAGCGGAGTGATCGTCGTGGTCAGCGGAATCGTCTGGACATTCTGCTCGGTAATCAGCGTGACGCTGCTGCTGTTGCCGTTCGCGACTGCAATCTCGTTCGTGGCGCGGTTCACGGCCACGGCGCTGGAGAAGGATCCGACAGCGAGCGTGGAGGTGCTGTTTGCGGATCCGTCGATGACGGTCAGCGTGCCGTCTGAATTTGCGACATATACCTTGTTTGTGACGCCGTTGAACGCGATGGCCGTGGGACCGGCCCCCACGGTGAAGCTCGCCGTCACTTGGTTCGATGCTCCGTCAATCACGGACACCGTGTTGCTGCCTTCATTCGCGACGTAGATCTTATTCGACGTCTCGTCCACCGCCATGGCGACCGGCTGGTTCCCGACTGCGACCGTCGAAGTGCTGTCGGTCACGCCGTCGATGACGGTGACGCTCCCGCCACCGTAGTTCGCGACGTAGATCTTGTTCGTCACGGTGTTCACCGCTAGTGCCCGGGGAAACGAGCCCGTGGCGACAAGGCTGGTATTGTTGGTCGGCCCGTCGATGATGGTCACGGTGTTCGTGGAGAAGTAATCCGCAACATAAATCTTGTCCGTCACGACATTTACAGCGAGAGCGGACGGGTTGGTTCCCGCCGCGAACGTCGTCGTGCCGTTCGTGGCCCCGTCGATGATCGTCACCGTATTGCTGGTGGCATTCGCGACGTAAATCTTGTTCGTTATCACATTCTCCGCGATCGCAACGGGTTTGATCGCGTTGGCTCCGAGTGCGACCGTCGCCGACACCGTGTTCGTCGCTCCGTTGATCACGGTGACGTTGTTGCTGTTTTGATTTGCAACGTAGATCGTGTCCGTGGCTGGATTCACCGCGATCGCGTCCGGACTGGTGCCGGCCGGGATATTCGTCACGCCATTTGTCGCGCCGTTGATCGCAGTGACTTCGTTGGCATTCACATCGGTCACATAGAAGAAATTGCTCGCGGGATTCGCGCCCACGGCGGATTGAAAGCCCGCCGCGAGAACCGTGGAGGTGACGTTCGTCGCGCCGTCAATTACGCTCACGTTGCCGCTGCCCACATTCCCGACGTAGACCTTGTTCGTCACTGGATTGACGGCCAGGTCGGAGGGCTCGGAGCCGACGGCAAGGTTGGTGGGGTTGTTCGTCGCCCCGTCAATGACAGTTACCATCCCGCCGGTGAAGCTGGAATCGGCGGCGTAGATCCGGTCTGTGACGGCGTCAACGGCCAGGGCGGCGGGCCCAGTTCCGGCCGTGACGTTCTTCACCACCGCGTTCGTCGCGCCGTTGATGACTGTGACCGTCCCGGCATTCTGATTGGCGGCGTAGATCATGTTCGTGACGGGATTCACGGCAATCGCTGTCGTTCCGCTTCCGGCCGTGACCCCGGGCGATGCCGCGTTCGTCGCCCCGTTGATCACCGTGACGCTGCCGGCGCCCTGGTTTGCCGTGTAGATCGTGTTCGTGACCGGGTTGACCGCGATCGCCGTGGGCGTCGCGCCGACCGTGACCGTCGCCGACGCCGTGTTCGTCGCGCCATTGATCACGGTGACGCTGCTGCCGCCCTGGTTGGCAACGTAAATCATGTTCGTGGCGGGGTTCACCGCGATGGCCGAAGGGTTGCTCCCCACGGTAATGCTGGCGCTACTGGTGACGGCATTCGTCGTTGGGTTAAACGCAATCGCCGTGACGCTGCCGTTGCCGCTCGCAACGTAAACCGTGTCCGTGACCGTGTTTATCGCAATGGCGACGGGGGATTGCCCGACGGGAACCGTGCTCGTGTTGTCTGTGGCGCCGTCAATCACCGTGACTGTCGTGGAGCCCTGATTTGCAGCGTAAATCTGATTTGTGGCGGGATTCACCGCCACAGCGCTGGGGGCGGCCACGGCGGAGATAGTCGTGGTGTTGTTGGTGGCGCCGTCAATCACAGTCACTGTGTTCTGAGCCAAGTTTGCGACGTAAACCTTGTTCGTCACGGGATTCACCGCGACCGCGACGGGGGACGAGCCTGTGGGCAGCGCCGGAACGGCAACCCGTTGCGCCAGCGCCGGCTGGGACATCACGCCCACCCAACACAGGATTCCGAATAGGACTAGCTTATGGATCGGCCTGACAAGACGAGCGAAACACTCACTGACCCGGTATCCCACGTTCATCTGCCCCTTCCCGTCCAAAGTGGTGAGACATCTTATCCGATGTAAGAGACTGGTGGCAAAGCAAGTTGCGTATGAGTCCGGCTCCCCGCGGGCGGCACTGCGTGAACACACCTCGCGGCGGATTGCCCTCCAAGTCCGCAAACATGCCCCGAAGACGTTACAGATGCATGGCACGTTACAAGCGTTGGCCGCGCGATCCGGCGATCGGGAACTCGTCCCCGGTCTGGTTCCTGGTTGCCCCGCCGCAGAAGACTCTCCGCGCCGCGTTCTGGTACAATCCCCGCGCAGAGCGACTCTGTTTGTGGTGAGCGCCCGCCCCCAATCCGCGACGATTGTCCCCCGGAATCGTGTGGCATTCAACCCCCGGACCTTAATCGGGGAGTCCTCGGCGCAGTTCCCGTCCGCTTCCCACTCGGGCTGGGCGCTATCCCGCACCGCGTTCCCACCAATTCGCCAATCCGATTTGACCGGAGGCCCCAATGTTGTCTGCTGATTTCACGCCTCGACGCAAGTTCATCCAAAGTTTGGCTGTTGGCGCAGTTGCGGTTCCTGCGGCGGGTGTGCTAGCCGAACCTTTGTTCGCGGTTCCCGGCCGCCCGATTCCGAGCGCGCGCGCCGCTTCGGCTCAGGGCGCCAAGTACGTTTTCGACGTCACCGAATTCGGTGCCGTGCCGGATGGCCAAACGCTGTGTACGTCGGCGATTCAGGCCGCGATCGATGCCTGCGCGAAGGCCGGCGGCGGGAAGGTCGTCGTACCGCCAGGGCGCTTTCTGACCGGGCCGCTCTTCCTGAAGAGCAACCTGGTGTTTGAAGTGGTGGCGGGCGCCACGCTCCTCGGGAGCGCGAATTTCAAGGACTACCCCACAATGCAGGGCCGTTGGGAGGGCCTCGATCGCACGGTGTTCGCCTCGCTTCTGACCGGCGAAGACCTGCAAAACGTGACCATCACCGGGGACGGTACGCTCGACGGACAAGGTCCGGTTTGGTGGGACGCGTTTCGCAAGACGGAGGGCATGCGCCGCGCGCGCGGCCTGATGGGCCGCGAGGGGGAGAATCCGCCGGGCTCGCCGCTGGCCTGGCCGCGCCCGCGAATGATCAATCTCTACCGCTCGAAGAATATCCGAATCAGCGGGCTGTTCATTACCAATTCGCCGTCGTGGAATATCCATCCGGTCCTGTGTGAGGAAATCTGCATCGATGGCGTGACCATCGTCAATCCCGTGCCCTCGCCGAATACGGACGGCATCGATCCGGAATCTTGCCGGAACGTCATCATCTCGAACTGCTACATTTCCACGGGCGACGACTGCATCGTCATCAAGTCCGGCTACAAGTATCAGAAGGAAAATCCATTTACCGTGTGCGAAAACATCGTCATCACGAATTGCGTCTTCGGCCTGGGACACGGCGGCGTGGCCATCGGCAGCGAGACGGCCGGCGGCGTGCGCAACGTCGCCGCGAGCAATTGCGTTTGCGACGGCACGACTCGCGGCCTGTACATCAAGACCGCGCGCGGCCGCGGCAGCGTGATCGAAGACGTGCGTGCCGACAACTGGACTATGCGCAATCTGACCCAAGCGGCCGTGGCCGTCAGTTTGATTTACGAGCGAACCGACGCCGATCATCCGATGCCCGTGGACGAGACGACTCCGGCCGTGCGAAACATCCACTTCAGCCGGGTGACCGCCACGAACGTTCCGCACGCGATCGTCATCGAGGGGCTTCCCGAAAGCCCCATCCAGAATCTCACTCTGAGCGACATCTCCGTGAATTCTTCGGCCGGCGGCGCCACCTGCGCGCGCGTCCGCGGAATGACCTTCGATTCCGTTCTGGTGAATCCGGATGCGGGCGCGCCGATGTCGCTCGTGGACGTGCAGGAATTGGAGCTGCTTCGATTCCGCACGAACAAGGCGAATCCAGGCCAGCCTGTGATCCGGATGGAGAACGTGCAGGGCGCGCTCGTCGAATCGTGCTCGGCGGCGGCGGGCAATTCCGTTCTTCTGGAAGTGAAGGGCGCGGAGAACAAAGACATTACCCTGCAATTGAATCGCGTTCCCAGCGACGCCAAGGAACTTGATTTTGTGGACGGCGCAACCGATGCGGCGATAAACCGCCGCGGCTGAGTGCGGCGCGCCGGAGACACCGGGGATTTGCCATGCAGTCAAGAGTGTTGCAACTCGATCCGAGAGACGACGTCATCATCGCCCTGACGGATTTGAAAAAAGGCGAGACGCTCCAGGTCAATGGCCGCACGCACGTGCTCGCCGCCGACGTCCCGGCAAAGCACAAATTCGCGGCCAAAGAGTTCGCTCCGGGCGATCCGGTTCACATGTACGGCGTGATGGTCGGACGCGCGTTCGCGCCGATTCGCCGCGGCGAAGCCATCACCGTCCACAATCTCCGCCACGATTCCGCCGAGTATCGCGAATACGCGGGCCCCACCGCCTGGCAACCGCCGGACGTTTCGCACTGGAAGGAGAAATCATTTCTCGGCTATCACCGCTCCGGCGGCGAGGTGGGGACGCGAAATTACTGGCTGGTCGCGCCGCTGGTCTTCTGCGAGAACCGCAATTTGGGCGTTTTGAAAGATGCGTTCGAGGAAGAATTGGGATTTGCGCGGCCGCAAGTCTACCGGCGCTACGTCGCGGATTTGGTGAAACTCCACCGCGAAGGCCGGACGGACGAGATTCAGCGGCAAGCGTTTACGGAGCCCGGATCGCAAGGCTATCGGCAAAAAGTGTTTGCCAACGTGGACGGGATCAAATTTCTCATTCACCCGCTGGGCTGCGGCGGCACTCGCGAAGATGCGCGGAATCTCTGCGGCTTGATTGCCGGCTACATTCATCACCCGAATGTGGCCGGCGCGACGGTCCTGAGCCTCGGCTGCCAACACGCGCAAGTTTCGATCCTGCGCGAGGAAATCGTGCGGCGGTCGCCGAAGCCCGAAAAGCCCGTGCTTATTTTCGAGCAGCAGAGCAGTCCCTCGGAAGCGGCCATGCTGGGCAAGGCGATTCAGAAGACGTTCCTTGGCCTGATCGAGGCGGACAAGATGCGCCGCGCGCCGGCGCCGATTTCCAAATTGGTCGTTGCGCTCAAGTGCGGCGGCTCGGACGGCTTTTCCGGGCTCTCCGCGAATCCGGCGGTCGGCCATCTTTCCGATCTGGTGGCCGCGCTCGGCGGGCGAACGATTCTTGCCGAGTTTCCGGAGCTCTGTGGCGTCGAGCAGGAATGGATCGACCGTTCGGTGCGAAAAGAGGTCGCCGGCCGGTTCGTTCATCTCATGCGTGATTATGCCGCGCGCGCGAAGGCCGTCCACGCCGGTTTCGAAATGAATCCTTCCCCCGGCAACATCGCCGACGGTTTGATCACCGACGCGATGAAGTCCGCGGGCGCCGCCAGGAAAGGCGGCTCTTCGCCGGTCAGCGCCGTTCTCGATTACCCCGAGTATTCGAGCGAGCCCGGGTTGAATCTGCTGTGCACGCCCGGCGGTGACATCGAGTGCGTGACCGCCCAGGTCGGCGCCGGTTCGAACGTCGTGCTTTTCACGACGGGGTTGGGCACGCCCACGGGGAATCCCATCGCTCCCGTGGTCAAAATCTCGTCCAACACGCCGCTGGCAAAACGGATGGGCGACATCATTGATTTCGACGCCGGCCCGATCGTCTCCGGCGAAAGCACGATCGAACAAACAGGCGAGGCGCTTCTCGACTACGTCTTGAAGGTGGCGAGCGGGGAAGTTCACACGAGCGCCGAGTTGCACGGCCAGGACGATTTCATTCCCTGGAAGAGAGGGGTATCGCTCTGAGCCCGGCAGGCGCGAGCAAACCTGCGAGGATTCGATGAGAATCGACGCACACCAGCACTTCTGGAAGTTCAATCCGCTCCGCGATGCCTGGATCACGGAGGAGATGAGCGCCCTTCGCCGCGATTTCATGCCGGAAGATCTCGCTCCTGAACTGGCCGCGAATCGGATGGAAGCCGCGATTGCCGTCCAGGCCGCTCAGTCCGAGGAAGAGACGCGCTTCCTCTTGGACTTGGCCAAAATGCATCCGCAGATTGCCGGCGTCGTCGGCTGGGTGAATCTGACCGCTCCGGACATTCGCGAACGCTTGCGTTATTTCTCGCGGTTCCCGAAGCTGCGCGGATTCCGGCATATCGTGCAGGGCGAGCCCGACGACCGGTTTCTCTTGCGCGAGGATTTCCTGCGGGGAATCGCGTGCCTCGGGGAATTTGATTTCATCTACGAAATCCTCATCTATCCGAAGCAATTGCCCGCCGCCGTCGAGTTCGTTCGGAAATTTCCGGAACAGCCGTTTGTCCTGGACCACATGGCGAAACCATTGGTCAAAGAGAGGGAAATCGCTTCGTGGGCGCGGCAAATGCGCGCGCTGGGAGCTGCGTCCAACGTCTCTTGCAAGGTGTCCGGTTTGATTACGGAAGGGAACTGGGAAAATTGGCGCCCGGAGGATTTTCATCCCTATTTGGACGTGGTATTTGAGGTGTTTGGTCCGGATCGTTTATTGTTCGGGTCGGATTGGCCGGTATGCCTGCTCGCGGGTTCGTACCGTCGAGTGAAAGGGTTGATCGAGGATTACGTTCTCGGCCGGCCGCAGTCCGAGAAGGACGAGCTCTTCGGCGGCAACGCCGAGCGCTTTTATGGTGTTAAATCGGCGTTGAGTAAAGCGCAGAAAGAATAAAGGACAGATGTTGCGCCAAGTCCTCTCCGGCGGTAGTTTATTCGATTGCTGCGGCCTTTCCCCGCGGGAATCCGGCGAGGAAGAGCTCGGCGGCGCTCATCCGGGTGAGCGGAAGATGAGCAAGAGATACTGTCTGACGTTGGACCTGAAGGATGATCCGCGGCTCATTGCGGAATACAAGAAGCATCATGAGCGCGTTTGGCCGGAAATTATAAAGAGCATCAAGGATTCCGGCATCGAGGACATGGAAATCTATCTGCTTGGCACGCGGATGTTCATGATCATGGAGGTTAGCGACCGGTTTTCCTTCGACGCCAAAGCAAAGGCGGACGCCTCGAACCCCAAGGTTCAGGAGTGGGAGAAGCTGATGTGGAAGTTTCAGTCTCCGCTGCCGCAGGCTAAGCCGGGCGAAAAGTGGCTCTTGATGGACCGTGTCTTCAAGCTGTAGGCGGCGCCCTTGCCGGCGTTCGCGGCGCGGCGGCACGATGAAGGGGAATCAAGGCGATTCCATTTTTTCTGGGAGGGCTCGATGGGATTTGTCCACGAAGATTTCCTGCTGAGCGCGAAAACCGCCCGCAGGCTTTACCACGACTTCGCCGAGAACGAGCCCATCCTTGACTATCACAATCATCTCTCGACCGCCGAGATCGTCGGCGACCGCCAATTTCACAATCTATTTGAAATCTGGCTCGAAGGTGATCATTACAAGTGGCGCGCCATGCGCGCCGATGGCGTCGACGAGCGCTTCTGCACGGGCGATGCGACGCCCTTCGAGAAATTCCAGGCATGGGCCCGGACGGTTCCTCACACGCTGCGCAACCCGCTCTATCACTGGACGCACCTCGAGCTGAAACGCTACTTCGGCATCGACGAGCTGCTCGACGGCAGCAACGCCCGCTCCATCTGGGATCGCGCCAATGCGATTCTGAACGGCGGCGGCCTGACCGCGCGCCGGATTCTCCGCCGCTTCCGCGTCCTCGCGCTCTGCACCACCGATGATCCCTGCGACGACCTCGCACACCACAAGGCCCTCGCCGCGAACGAAAAGGCGTTTCGTGTCTATCCTGCGTTCCGGCCCGATATGGCCCTCCGCGTGGACGCGCCCGAGCTGTTCAATGCCTGGACAGACCAGCTCGGCAAAGCCAGCAACGTCCACATTGCCTCGCTCAAGGATTTCCTCCACGCACTGGATCGCCGCCACGAGTTCTTCCATTCGATGGGCGGCCGCCTTTCCGACCACGGGCTCAATGTGTGCTTCTCCGATTTCCCCACCGAGCAGGCGGCCACGGCAATTTTCGAGAAGGCGCGCAACGGCCGGGCCGCGAGTGCGGAAGAGCACCGGAAGTTCGCATCGTACCTCATGCTCTTCTTCGGCCAATTGGATGCGCGCAGAGGATGGACCAAGCAACTTCATCTTGGCGCGCTGCGCAACGCGAACACTCGGCGGGTGCGCGAGTTGGGGTCGGACACCGGCTTCGATTCCATCGCCGATTGGAGCCAGGCGGGCTCCCTCTGCGCCTATCTCGACAAACTGGATCAGGAACAGTCCCTGCCCAAGATGATCGTGTACAACTTGAATCCCGCCGACAACTACGCGGTCGCCACGGCGCTGGGCAATTTCCAGGACGGTCAGATGGCGGGCAAGATGCAGTTCGGCAGCGGCTGGTGGTTTCTCGATCAGAAGGAAGCGATCGAGTGGCATGCGAACGCCCTCTCGAACGTGGGCTTGTTTTCGCGCTTCATCGGCATGCTCACGGATTCGCGATCGTTCATGTCCTTCCCCCGGCACGAGTATTTCCGCCGGGTGATTTGCAATCTCCTCGGCCGCGATATCGATAACGGCGAAATTCCCAATGACGATTCGCTCGTCGGGCCTATGATTCGGAACATTTGCTTCGGCAACGTCCGCGACTATCTCGGCCTCGAGCTCGGCAGCGGCGCGGACGTGCGGGGAGTAGAGGTCAAGGTTTTGTAGCGCGCCGCGCCGCGTTTTGCGGGTTCCGTGCGCGCGCCTCTAAGGAGGCTGTCATGCAGCTCACCAGACGCGATCTTTGCGCGTTGTTTCCCGCGGCCCTGGTCCCCGGAGCGCTGGCGATCCAGGCATTGGCCGCGGCGCAGGGAACGGCTCCGGAAGCGGCCGCGCCCGCTGCGTCCGCCACGCTGATTCAATCCGGCGTTTTCCCGTGGGATTCTCTTGTGCCCAAAACCTCCGCGGACGGCGCCTCCACCGCCCGGGCGATTCTCAAGGGCAAGCTCGCCACGGGTGAGTCGGTTGAGGTCCACGAGACGACGCTCATCGTCGGTGGCGCGCCGCATCCGCCGCACCACCATCTCCACAGCGAAATGTTGCTCGTGCGCGAGGGCGCCATCGAGTTGATGGTGAACGGCAAGAGTTACCGGGTGGGCGTGGGCGGGGTGGGTTTCGTCGCTTCCAACGATGAGCATGCGGCTAAGAACGCGGGCGACACGCCGGCCACCTACTTCGTGGTCGCGATCGGTCCGACCGCGGTCTGAGCCGCTTGCGCGCTTCTGCCCGCGTGGCATTCGCGGAAATGTACGGCGCCCCGGAATTGTAGATTTGCAAAGGACGCGGTGAATTACATATGGCTGATGAAGACAAGAGCGTAGCGCCTTCTGCCTCTTCTCTGGAATCTGTGGCGCGTGCTGGCGGCTACTTCCGCTGGATAATTTGCGCCTTGCTTTTTTTCGCCACCATGATCGCTTACGTCGATCGCGGCATCCTCGGCTACCTCGAAAAGTATCTGGAGGGAACCGCAAACGGGAAGCAGATCATTCCCGGGCTGGATAGCGTTCAGTACGGGAATATCATGTCCGATTTTCAGTTCGCCTACGCCTTTGGGCTGTTGGTTGCCGGCGCCATCACGGATAGGTTGGGCACCAAACTTTCCTTCGCCTTGGCGATCATGTTCTGGAGCATCGCCGCGATGCTGCCCGGTGCTGCGCATTCCGTGCGTGGCCTTGCGGTTGCCATGACCCTGCTCGGCGTGTGTGAGGCGGCCAACTTTCCCGTTTGTATCGAGACCGTGGCGGAATGGTTTCCGAGGGCGGAACGCGCGCTGGCCGCAGGGATTTTCAACTCCGGCGCCGGCATCGGAACCCTTATCGTCCCGCTTGTGGCCACCTTCCTAACACTGCGCGCGGGCTGGCGGGCAGCGTTTGTCGGTGCGGGCGCTTCCGGCATTGTCTGCCTGGCGTTGTGGCTCTGGCTCTACGCCAAGCCCGAGACGCACCCCCGCGTTTCAGCTTCGGAGCGGCGCTGGATATTGGGAGACCGTGAGGGTACGACGGCTCGTGTGCCGTGGCTGCGCCTCTTGCCGGTGAAGCAGACTTGGGCGTTCTCGCTCGGGAAATTCTTCACCGACGCGATCTGGTGGTTTTGGATCTTTTGGGTTCCGCGATACATGCAAGGCACGTTTCATCTCAACCTGATGCAGAGTGCAGCGCCCGTCGTAACAGTCTATGGCCTTTCCATCATAGGAAGTGTCGCGGCGGGTTGGTTGCCCGCCCAGCTTCTGCGCCGGGGCAGCACGCCGAATTTTGCCCGTAAAGTCTCCATGCTGGTGTGCGCTCTAGCCGTCATGCCGGTGGTCTACGTGCCTTTTTCTCACAGTATTTGGGTCGCCGTGGGATTGATCGGTTTGGCCGCCGCCGCTCATCAGGGCTTCTCTGCGAATCTCTTCACGCTGCCTTCGGACATGTTTCCCAAGACATCCATCGCGAGCGTCGTTGGCATTGGCGGCATGGCAGGCGCGCTGGGCGGGGCGTTCCTGCAGCGAGCGGCGGGCCACATCAGCTATCCTTCGCTGTTCGCCATTGCGTGCTCGGCCTACCTCGTCGCGCTGCTGTTCGTCCAGCTTCTGGCGCCTCGGTTGGAACCGGCTTCCTTGGACGTTGGAGCTCACGCATGATGTTCGGTAATCCGATGTCTCCGTCCGCTGTCTTGATGAAATATGCGGGGATTGTGATCGCTGTGGTGGGAGTATTGGCCATTCTCCTGTCGCCCTTTTACGTCGTCGGTACGGCGCATGAAGAGTCACATGTGTATGGTGCGGCGCATCCCAATCGTGGCAGCTTATTATTAGTAGTCGGCGATTGCGAAAAACTGAGGTTTGAACTGACCGAAAAGGGTGTTTGCTCGATTTATCACTCCGATGACCTGGGCAACATGGCTCCGTTGGCTGACCATGAAATCGTAGAGTTAGGCTATGAAGGCCCCGTGTTTGAGGCAATCTCGGACTCCACGCCGGCAAAACCTTCAACTGGAGTAAGAATGAGGGTCCTCTCTGGAGGTTATCTGAGTGATTTCGTACGCGTTCCCCGCGAGGCGTTGATCATTTCGTTCCTTTTGCTTTTCGGCGGGGTCGCCCTCGCCCGAATAGGGATTCGCCGAAAGAGATCTATGAAAGGTGATGTCAAATGAATCGCAGCTAATGCTGAAAAACTTGGCCCTGTTGTGAATTGTGCTCAAGCATACTGTGTGTTGTGCAGTCAGATTGTCCCGCGTGCCGCCCCGCGTCTGCTGGCGAAACGGCCGCCAAGAACAGAATGAGGTGAGAGATGGCTTTAAAAATCAAGTCGAAGCAGGAGTGCCGCTGGGACATGCTCGCGCTGGGCGAGATCATGGTGCGTTTCGATCCCGGCGATAAGCGCATCTGGACAACGCGATCTTTCGAGGTCTGCGAAGGCGGAGGCGAATACAACGTCGCGCGTGGCCTGAAGCGCTGCTTCGGCCTCGATACGGCCGTCGTCACCGCGTTCGCGGACAATCCCGTCGGCAAACTGCTGCAGGATCTCCTCTACCAGGGCGGCGTCGACCAATCCTTGGTCCGCTGGGTTCCGTTCGACGGCGTGGGCCGCACCGTGCGCAACGGCCTGAATTTCACCGAGCGCGGCTACGGCGTCCGCCCGGCCCTGGGCTGCTCCGACCGCGGCCACACTGCGGCGTCCCAGCTCAAGGCCGGAGACATCGACTGGGATCACATTTTCGGCAAGCTCGGCGTGCGTTGGTTTCACACCGGCGGAATTTTCTGCGCTCTCTCGGATACGACGCCCGACGTTGCGATCGAGGCCATCCAGTCCGCGCGGCGTCACGGCACGATCACGTCCTACGATTTGAACTATCGCGAGTCTCTCTGGTCGGCGATCGGCGGCAAGAAACGCGCGATGGAGGTCAATCGCCGCATCGCTCCTCTTCTCGACGTCGTGCTCGGCAATGAGGAAGATTTCTCCGCAGCGCTCGGCTACCAGGTCCCCGGCGTGGACGAGAGCCTGACCAAGCTCGATGTCGAGGGCTTCAAGACGATGATCCGCAACGTCGTCAAGGATTTCCCGTTCCAAGTTGTCGCCACGACCTTGCGCCAGGCGAAAACGGCTACGAAGAACGACTGGGGCGCCATCTGCTACGCCGACGGCAATTTCTACGAAGCGCCGCGCCGCGAGGATCTCGAAATCTATGACCGCGTCGGCGGTGGAGATTCTTTCGCCGCGGGCCTGATCTACGGTTTCCTCAGCGGCAAGGATCCTCAGTGGGCGGTGGAGTGCGGCGCCGCCCACGGCGCGCTCGCCATGACCACTCCGGGCGACACGACCATGGCCACATTCAAGGAAGTGCAACAAGTGATGAAAGGCCGCGGCGCGCGCATCGCCCGCTGACGCGCCCGGCGAGCCGGGATGGAGAATTTCGCCCCATGTTGAAAGACGAAGTCAGAAGGCGCATCACCGAAGTTGGAATCGTTCCCGTGGTGCGCGCTTCTTCGCCGCGCGAGGCGCTGGACGCCGTCGAGGCCGTCTGCAAAGGCGGCATTCGCGTCGTCGAAATCACGATGACCGTCCCCGGCGCCGTGGAGATCATTCGCGAGCTTCTCAAATCCCACGAGCCGGACGTATTGGTCGGCGCCGGGACCGTGCTGAACCCCGAGAGCGCGCGCCGCTGTCTCGATGCCGGAGCGCAATTCCTCGTCAGCCCCGGTCTCAATCTAAAGACGATCGAGCTGGCGCAAAAGGAAGACGTGCTGGTCATGCCCGGTGCCTTCTCTCCCACGGAAGTCATAGCCGCGTGGGATGCCGGCGCGGATCTTGTGAAAGTGTTCCCGTGCGGAAATATCGGCGGCCCGAAGTACATCAAGGCTCTCAAAGGCCCGTTGCCGCAAATTCCGCTGATCCCCACCGGCGGCGTGACCCTCGAAAATGCCGCGGAGTTCATCCTGGCCGGGTCGGAGGCGCTGGGCATCGGCGGGGAGCTCGTGCAAACCGCCGCGCTCCGGGCGGGCAAACCCGAAATCATCACTGAGGCTGCGCGGAAATTCGTGGAGATTGTGAGGAAAGCTCGCGGCCAAACCGCTCGGGCGTAAGCCGCTTCGCGCGCGGCGATGGCCCGGCTATTGATTGACGCCGCTGGCGAGGAAGCCGCCGTCCACGGCCATCACGAGTCCGGAGACGAAGCTCGCCGCATCCGATGCCAGGAAGACGGCAGCTCCGACGAGTTCGTCGAGCTGCCCGAAGCGCTTCATGGGAGTGCGCAACAGCAGTTCGGGGCCGCGATCGGTCCCGTCCAGCAACACCGCGTTCAGCGACGTGCGGAAAACACCCGGAGCGATGGCATTCACGCAGACGCCGTATGGCGCCCATTCGATGGCCAGCGATTTCGTCAGGGAAGCCACGGCGCCCTTGCTGGCCGCGTACGCCGCCACTTCGTAAAATCCGACGAACGATGTCAGTGACGCAATGTTGATAATTCTGCCGTATCCTCGCTCTATCATGTGCCGGCCAAAAACTTTGCACGCCCGGAACGTGCCGTTGAGATTCGTATCTAGGATCCGCGCCCATTCCTCCTCGGAAACGTCCAGGCTCGGCTTGCGCTGCGTGATGCCCGCGCAGTTCACCAGAATTTCCACGCTGCCGAACGCGCTCACCACGGACCGGAACATTGTTTCGAGGCTTTCCGGTTTCGTGACGTCGCTCGTCACTGCCAGCGACTTGCGCCCCAGCGCCTCCACCTCCGCCGCCGCTGCGGTCGCCTCGCGGATTCTCCGGCCCGTCGGCACGACGTTGGCCCCCGCTTCCGCGAGCCCTCGCGCCAGCGCCAGCCCGATGCCGGAAGTTCCTCCGATGACGACGGCGTTTTTGTTGGTCAGGTCAAGCTTCGGGTGGCCCATTTCTTCTCCTATTAAAATCTCGCTCCGCGCTGCGCGGCGCGCAAGAACTCATCACGAGAGTCCATCATGAAAATCATCGATGCGAAGGTCATTGTCTGCAGTCCGGGAAGAAACTTCGTCACGCTCAAAATTGTAACCGAAGACGGCCTGTGCGGTCTCGGCGACGCCACTCTCAACGGCCGCGAGATGGCCGTCGTCAGTTATCTCCGCGATCACGTCTGCCCGCTGCTGATCGGCCGCGACGCCCGCCGCATTGAAGACACCTGGCAATACCTTTACAAAGGCGCGTATTGGCGGCGCGGGCCCGTCACCATGGCCGCGATCGCCGCCGTGGACGTCGCGCTCTGGGACATCCTCGGCAAGAGCCTCGGCGCGCCGGTTTACCAGTTGCTCGGCGGCGCCTCGCGCGAAGGCGTCACAGTCTATGGCCACGCGAACGGCCGGGACATTGAGGAAACGGTCGCGGCCGTGGCCGCCTATCAGAAGCTCGGCTACAAGGCCATTCGCGCGCAATCCGGCGTCCCCGGCCTCGCCGGCGCATACGGCGTCGGCAGGGGCAAGATGCAATACGAGCCTGCCACCGAAGGTCTTCCCGAAGAAAGCCGCTGGAGCACGGAACACTATTTGAATTTTATCCCGCAACTATTCGCGCGGCTCCGCAAGGAATTCGGCGAGGACGTTCTTCTCCTGCACGACGCGCATCATCGCCTCACTCCCATCGAAGCGGCGCGCCTCGGGAAATCTCTCGAACCCTATCATCTCGTCTGGCTCGAAGATCCCGTTTCCGCGGAACTCCAGGAGGGATTTCGCCTCATTCGCGCCCACACGACGACTCCCATCGCCGTCGGCGAGGTCTTCAATTCCATCTACGATTGCCGGCTTCTCATCCAGGAGCAGTTGAT
>Ga0326728_10009080_pt1 | contig 24168 bp, 22 predicted proteins | sample MB3enrmetagenome_FD_207602 | JGI IMG/M metagenome (GOLD analysis project Ga0326728, IMG submission 207602) | Lab enriched peat soil microbial communities from McLean, Ithaca, NY, United States - MB31MN | ecosystem: Environmental > Terrestrial > Soil > Wetlands > Peat | place: USA: New York... | reverse complement strand
CTGGATCAATCTTCATGGAGGCAAGGCCATTCGGCGGCGTTTTTGTCTCCGGTTGATGCTGAGTGAGGTTGTGGACGAGTATTTGGACGGAGGCGAGCCAGACCCGGATGGCCGGCGGTTATACCTGTTTCTACACCCGGATAGTGCCGCCTATGCCGTGGCCGGGCCGACACTCGAATTGCTCGATCGGGAGCACCCCCGCCTGCCGGCAACTTTCTACCACCTGTTTACGGGAGCCCTCAACAGGTGGGTAAGGGTATACGACCACCGTGACGCTGAAGATCGCGTCGAAATGCTGCGAGAGTGGGCCGAAGGGGAAGAAGAACAATACGAGATCGCGGATGTGGCCGGGGCGACTCCGCCCTGCATGAAACAGAAAGTGCTCACGAAGGGTCTGAACGGGTTGAAAGCACGGGTAAGGAGAGGCGAAGCGCAAGCGCTAATTCGGGGCGCGCTCGAACTCGAACGAATTTCGACCGCGGTGCAACGCCCGGAATACACGGATGATATGCGTGAGCAGCTCATGGACACCAATCCTCCCCTACCTGCCGCCCTGGTCGTCTTCGCCGAGCATGACGCGGTTGAGGCTCATTTTGAAGATGAGTCGCAGTCGAGGGGAGAGGCCACTCCAGAGCCAAACTTGGTCCTGCCTTTGAATGGTTTCGACCCGGAGAGCGTTCGGTCAGCGTTTCAAATGCTGGAAGTGCTGTGCCAGACGCTCGCGGCAGCCAGCCGACTGATCGATCTCATGCCAGGGAACGAGAGGTGGGTCACAGATTCGGAGGCGAGCCATGGAAGCTCGAGTGGTAATCGGAGCTAACCGGAATTTTGTTTTGAAAAGTGCCTTGCTTCTGTACGGCGACGGGACGTCAATGTTCGCCACGCTTCACTCCGTGATGATGCGCGCGAAAAAAAGCGCCCCCCAACTTGGACCTGGACAAGCACTGACCATGGCCTTCCTGAGGACGCTGGCCGAGGGGTTGGGATCTCGCATCGCGACGGAGATCCTGCCCGACAATGTGTTGGCGCGCACGCCCGACATGATCACTTGGTGGGCTCGAGCGACGCGCGAAGCAATGTTCTTCGGCGGTGTGGACCCTGAAGCGCGCGAATTGGACGGAGCCGCCTACCCACACCCAGCGCTGGTCTTCAAGGCGACAGGCCGCGAGCTTTTCGTGCGCGCCTTGGAGAGGGACGAACGCCCCACTGGAGAGACACCCCTGAAAACCGCTCCCTATTGGAATTGTGATTCTGCAGGCCGGGTTTGTCTGGGCTCAATGCGCGTCCCGGATGAGACTACGGTGGAGTCGATTGCCGGTTGGCAGTCGGGTTTCTTCAGGAGCCAATTTACCCACGCGAACGGAGCGGTGCGGCTCACCAGTCACCCGCAAGGGTTTATGGGGCTATGGAAAAGCTTGAAGAGTAGCCAGCATCCTTTCCCCACAACGTTCTTGACTGACGCGAAGGAGACGTTGCACCAGTTTGTGGAGCGCAACTGAGCTTATGGAGATACACAACATTCACGCGGAGTTGTTACGACGGCGAGTGCGAGTGCTGGTCGTAGGTTGCGGAGGCACCGGTAGCGCCGTAGTCGGAGGCCTGCCTTTCCTGCACCAAGCGCTGATCGCGTGTGGGCATCCCGAAGGTTTGCACGTGACGGTAATGGACGGCGACGTGATTTCTCCAACCAACTGCGTGCGCCAGCCGTTCAGTCGTTGTGAGGTCGGTCACCCAAAATGTGTCGTGCTGGTCAACCGGCTGAACCTGTTCTGGAATCTCGGGTGGGAGGCGGTACCTGAACACTTGGTCCGAAAGGAGCCGCTCGACCGGGTTGACGTCGTCATCGGGTGCGTGGACACTCGCGCAGCCCGGGCAGTGATCCGGGAATGCACGAGCCGCTGGAGTGCGACATCCTACTGGCTGGACGTTGGTTCCACTTCCGACGCCGGCCAGTTCATCCTGGGTGAGCCGTTGAACCGCGTGAACCGACGAAGCAGAACACGCCTGCGAACAGTCTCAGAGCTCTACCCGGAATCTGTGGATAGTAGCTTGGATGATGACGGGCTCCCAAGTTGCAGCGCGGTGGAGGCCCTCAGCAAACAGGAGCCGTTCGTAAACCAGGTCCTCGCCCAGCACGCTCTTGCTTTGCTGGCACGGCTCTTCCGATATGGGAACGTCAGCTATCACGGTGGGTTCGTAAACCTACGGGAGGGCTGCGGCGGGAGGCTCCCGGTTGACCCCTTTCTGTGGAGGCGGCTCCGGCGGCGTTGCAAGAGTGAACGGAGCAGGAAATGACGCCCCGGGCCACGTAGCCCCCCTTAATTCTCTGTTCTACGCTTGATTGTTTTAGGCGACCTCGCAGGTCCCGGTGGCAACCGCCATTAGCCGTGTCCTCTTACTCGTGGGACTGGGACATAACTAAATTCATTCCGCCTTGACCCTCCGGTCAGCCTGTAGCTCCCTGCAAGAAATCGAATCGTGCCACCATTTCCGGATGGGCCCCGACTCCGCAAAGGCCAAAAGCTTCACAATTGGCTCGCGGATTTTCTAACGCTCTTTTCGTCCTGCTGATTCGCACCTTCTGCAACTCGTAACTCGCCAATGAGCCCTTGTCGCCCACAAACAAGGAGACAAATCTTGTCACTCCCCCACGGAATTGCTAATTACCGACTTGAAGCTCGCCTCACCAGTGCGGGTGGGCGCCACGGATTGGTGACCGATTCCCCTGGGGTCACACGCACACTCAGGAAGGAATGGAGAACCCCCGCATGTCTGAAACTCAAAACCAATTCAAAGGCATTCGCCGCTTCCTTTGGCTGGCCGTTGGCTTCTTGCTACTGGCGGCTATTCTAGGAAGCGCAGCCTATATCGTCGCTCATCTTTTCAAGTGTTTGTGAGCCCCCCAGTTCGGACGAGGCTTCTCTCATGCCGACCAGTCCCAACCCTCTTACTTTTGGTTCCGTTTCGAAAACGACACCATTCAGGGCATCTAGCACCGAAAACAATGATATGGATACATGCGCCATAGTGGCCAACACGTCCGTTCCCCACAGTCAAATCCTGCATTAGGACCTACCATCCTCGACGAGAAACGATTCCAGATTCTTCAACCACAAACGGGGATTGGAATTGTGGACAGTTCGACCCAGGAAGCCAAGCTTTTCGGCAATGTTGCCGCGGTTTTTTCGGATGTCCTCCTTGGGGCTCTTAATGTAATCGGCGAGAAAGGCTTCCATATTCGAGGGCTTGGAAAACAGATACGTCGCATGACCCAGTTGGGGGGTCTCAACCGCAATCCCTCCGGGGAGATCAAAGATGTACTCTTCTCGGTAGAGGTACAGCCGCCGAGCTCGCCGGCAAAGTTGCTGATAGAAGAACGGATCGTAGTCGGGTTGCCAGTTGAGCTGAGCGATGTCGAAGTCGCCGGGGATGCCGAGGTTCCAACAGAGGCTGCGCAGATGTTCCCTCTCCAACGGCTCGCGTTCGATGCGGGCGCGGATTTGGGCTAGAGCGTCTGAGAACTCACCGAAACGGTGGTAACTCTTTCGGGCGGCCTCAATTTGCTCGGCGATATCGGCAGGAAGCTTTACTCGGATGCGGCTTGGCAAGGCGGTCTCCCACTTGACCAAGTGCCACTCGCCACGTCGTTGACGATACACGCCGGTTTGGATGAATGTCCCCTGCAACTCCACCTTAACGCCCAGCAAATGCCTCCACTGGTTCCAAGTAGCATCCCAAACAATGGGCATCGCCGACTGGTCGAGTGTGACCTCAAGTTTTCTTCGGACATCGCGGTATATGGCATGATCGTTGTGAAAGTCAAAGCTGCGAAGCGGTGCTCGGAAGCGACGCTCCCGATGCTCGGGGGCGAATGACAGGATTTGCGTGGCGAAGAACGTGCGCCCTTCCGGCGAGCGGTCTCCGGCGACCAGAATCGAACCGAAGCAGCCATACGGGAAGAGTGCAGGTGACGAGGAGTCCTTCAGCAGCGAGTCATAACAAGCCCGTAACTCCGGCTGAGCCAGGATGTTGAAGACTCGTTCCAAGGTGGCGCGATCAAGTTTGGAAGCGCTGGAAGCAAGGAGTTCCAACTGGCGGAGATTGAAGGCAAGTCGCAGCTCAGCAGGCGAGGCAGTCGCGCTGATCCGTAGAGTGTCATACAAGTTCGCTTGGCGCTCCCAGGCCTGGTGCCGTGTGGTGACATAAAAGTAATCGCGCACCACCTCGCAAGGCAGATGGATGGTGCCAATGCCCAGGCGTCCCGCGGAAACCGCGGCCCGCACGTAGAGATGCTCTCGCTTATCGGTCTTGGGCTGTGTGGCATAGCTGATGGGAGCCTGGTAGAGATCACGACTCCGAGTGGGGGACAAGGTCTTGCGAACGCAGAGCTCGGTCCCGGTGCTCGGGGAGTCAATGGGCAACGGAAAGTCGATTTCGTCGCCAGTGCGGATGTGCGCGCCCAGGAAGTTGGAAACGACGATGCTGCCGCCATCATTGAAATGACAGGCAGTCTTGTCGCCCTCCCGCTTAGCCTTCGAGACAAAGCCATGCCGGATCGTTTGGACAATTTCATTAGCGGATTCGACCGTCATCTCCATATCCATACCAAATGCAGCATAGCCAGCTTGGGAATGGCCGTCAAATGACCTTGGTTTGCCAGGAACTTATTCGTTTGCAATAAGATATACCGTTCGTGGAATGGTGTGCGCTGGCGCCATGAACCTCACAAGGGGCGAACTACAGCGGTGCTCTGTCCCGCAACCCTCAACTTGGCCTGCTATTGTGGAACGTGAGCTTGGAAGTTACTGACAAGAAAAGCTGGCAGCTATCAGTTGCCGCAAGGCAACTTTCGGTGGACAGTTTCAGCAAAATACCCATGAACGGAGTCCCTGAGAGGCTAAGCCGTTTCAATGGTATGCCGACGACATGCCCGGAGCACGTCGATCGAGCGGTGGCACTTCTACGTGTAGGCGACAGCCAAGTGATCGCAAGCAGGGACGGTAAGTTCCCAGATGCGACTTGAACCAGGGGTTGTAATTCTGCGGATAGGCCGTTTATACGGCCAGGTGCCTTGTATTGCTCCGGTGTGGCGAGACGTGCCGGCAGATCTCGGATTAATTTGCCCGCTGTAAACAGAAGCCCAGCAAGAAATGACATGATGCCCAACGCGCATCTGGTTTTCTGTTGACGTGAAGCGGAAGGACCAACCACTCAGCCATTGATCATACGAGCTCTTCAGAAGAACTCCGGAACCAAGGCCCACGTTTGGCGGCAATAATCGCCGTAATCTCCCCCGAAGTGTTTCATCAAAACTGCCTCTTCGAGCCTGACCTTGCACCCATAGGCGAGTGCAGCCAGCGCCAATCCCAGCGAAGCATGCAACTCTCCGGATACCACGGTAGAACCGGCGTACATTCGCAGCAGCGCGGTTTAGACGGGATGGCGCACGACGCGATATGGGCCGCTCCACACCAGCTTATGCTCCACCTTGATCGTGATCTTCCCGCTCCATTTGCGCCCAAGGTGTCGCCGCGCTCAAACCGCCAGCAAAAGGCCCATCGCATAACTGCCAAGTCCCGCTGCGATGACAATGTGTGACGCAGGAGAATACCGCTGCCTTTGCTAACCCCAAAAACGCCGACTCCTTGCCTTTCTCATAAGTCCCCTCATAAACCGATCGCCCAAACGGCCAAAGGGCTGGTCCGTGATGAGGTAGGTCCAGGTAGCACCACGTTGAGAGGGGTCGAAACTGCGAGTCTCGGCTTCGGCCAATCGTTTTGGAGTTTCCTCCGTAATCCTCGTCTGCAAGTTTTCAAATAGCTCATGCACAGCCTTGAGGTACTCGAAAAGGGGATCGCGGCCACCGTAGGAGACCCATTGCGTTCCTTCCTGGAGCTCCTTAACTGCCGCAAGATGCTCTGACCAGAGATCGTCGATGGTGTTTAACGATACCAACCTTTCGAGTTCCGAAGAGCTTGGGGTCGCACCCATGAGGATGGCTTGGCGTCGCTCCTGAATTGCCAGCCGTTGCCCCTCAATGACACTTTCGTACTTGTGAAGGAATTGCCGAATGTCGAGGTTTTGGCCCTCCACTAGCCGCTGGATGCTTTCCGCGTCATAGTGGAGCCTGGGATTATCAACGCCGTATTTGACCAGCAAATCGTCTTCGAGCGAAATGAAGAATCGAGAGCCGCCCGGGTCACCTTGGCGTCCGGCGCGACCACGAAGTTGGTTGTCGATCCGTCGGCTTTCGTGCCGGTTGGTCCCGATGACGAATAATCCCCCCCGCTCGGCCACTCCCTTACCAAGAGGAATGTCCGTCCCGCGTCCCGCCATGTTTGTAGAAATGGTCACCGCGCCGAGCTCTCCGGCATGAGCTACAATCCCCGATTCCTCTTCCTCGCTGCGGGCATTCAAGACCTGATGCGGAATGTCCCGAAGGTTGGCGCTCAGCCGTTCGGACTCTTCGACGCTCACCGTACCTACCAGAATGGGGCGACCGGCTTCGTGTACGTTGCGAATCTCCCGGATCACCGCATGTTCCTTCTCCTGTTTCGTCCGGAAGAGTACGTCGGGATGGTCGATGCGAATCACCGGGCGGTTGGTGGGAACGGCTTCCACTTCAAGTCCGTGAATTGTGCGAAACTCTTCCGCCTGCGTTGCGGCGGTGCCTGTCATGCCGCATACCTGGGGATAAAGCGCTATCAAATTCTCCATCGTGATCGATCCCAGAATTCTGCCCTGCGTTTTGGGGGCAATGCCCTCCTTGACTTCGATGGCCGCGTGCAAACCTGCGGGCCACCGCCTTTCCCGCGCAATTCGGCCTTTGAACTCGTCGATGGATTTGACCTCTCCATCTTTAACCAAGTAGTCGACGTCGCGGCGAAGTAGCGCGTGGGCGTGTAAGGAGTTCTGAACGGCCGCCAGCAATTGCAGATTCTCCTCGGCAAAGAGATTGCCGCAACCAAAGACTTTTTCCACCGCCTGGATTCCAGCATCCGTAAGTCCGATGTTTCTTCCATATGCGTCGACTGAATATTGAAAGGACGGCCGGAAGCATCGCACCAGGGCATCCACACGATGAACTAATGGAGCTTGCTCCGATTCACCGCCAGCAATCACCAATGGAACCCGCGCTTCATCGATGAGAAGTGAATCCGCTTCGTCAACTAGGGCCACTGCGAAGGGCTGGTGCACTTGATCCCTCGGATAAAAGGCGAGCTGGTCCCTAAGATAATCGAATCCCACTTCGTTCGCCGTGGCGTAAGTGATGTCACAGGCATAAGCGCGCTGGCGCTCCTCTGCGCCCATGTTCTGCTGGATACAGCCAACCGAGAGGCCCAAGAAGTCGTAGATGGGACCCATCCATCTGGCATCCCGTCGGGCCAGATAGTCGTTCACCGTCATCACGTGGACCCCGTGCCCCTCCCTGGCATAACTGACAATCGCCGGCACAGCGGCGAGCGTCTTCCCTTCACCCGTTTGCATTTCGACGATCTTCCCGTGCGCCAGAGCCAGGGCGCCCCATAGCTGGACGTCGAACATCACCAACCCCAGCACGCGTGCCCCCACCACAGCGGTGATGGCAACTACTTCCAGCAAATCGCGTGCACACTTACCGGCGGCTCTCAATTCACCGTCTTGGAATTTTGAGAGTTGTACGCGACGCTGGTTTATCCAATCGACTTCGGATTTGTATGAAGCTCGACCGCGAAACAAAGAGTTCAAAAAATGGACCACGACGCCCTCCTCTTCTTCTATCAGAATTCAATTGTCGGGGAGTGCAGTTAGACGATAGAGGAAAGGGGCGGAGCCCGTACAAGTCGAGCGCTCCAAGACCTGTGGGCAAGTGTGGGGTGATCGTTGCTATAGAAAACCCCTGAGTCCTGATGGGGGTATCTTCGAGGTGCGCGCTCGCGGTGGACATGCTGCTCGCGGCGCACCTTGACAACCAGCACGAAGGCGGATGTCGCAGGGCCTCCCCGCAAGCTCGAAACCGGCACGCCTTGCCCAGCCCCAAGGGCAACAAGCACGGCAAGGAGCCAGGTTGCTGGATGCTTCTTCATTGACCGTGAGTATGACACAGAAAGACGCACGCAGCCACCTTGTCTATACCTCAGAAGAATCGGGACGACTTGACGGTACGTCGCCATAACCCGGATAAGTGCTGAGGATCATCAACGCCCCAGATGACGCAATGGCTCCGCTGAAACGGGGTTCGGGGCCTCGAAGCGGACTTCGGGGGCCTCAGAGGTTGCACTTCTACGGGTAGCGACTGTACGTCAATGTAATTGCAGGTTGCGGAGGGCAGTTCCAAGGTGGACCACTTTGCGTGGTGCCGAGGTCTCGCGGGAATGCGTAGAAAGCAGGCAACCTGTGGGCGCCAATTAAGCTCCAAATTGCAACCTGCACCCATATTGATACTGAGCCGCATCATGCTTCGCTTCCGCACCTTGACTTCGCGTCCCTAACTTTAGGCCTTGACACTCCCGCCCAACTCATATAGTGTATCGACAGACTAGCACACTTTGAACATGATTTTTCGTCTCAATCCGTCGTCCGGCGTGCCGATCTACCTCCAGCTCATGGAGCAGATCAAACACTCCATCGAAACCGGCGCGCTAAGAGCGGGCGACCAGCTTCCTACCATTCGAAAGTTGTCGGAAGACCTAGTGATGAACCCGAACACGGTCGTGCGGGCCTATCACGAGCTTCAGCACGAAGGAATCATCGAGTTAAAGCACGGCTCGGGAGCCTTCATCAGCGAATCGGTCGCGGGCCAAGCGAGGGTCACGCGAAAGGCTCAGGCCATTGTGCAGTCGGCCTTGGAACGCCTCATGTCCCTCGGTCTGACCAAAGACGAGGCAAGAAGGCTCTTTGAAAATGAGCTGGCGCTGCTCCGCGCGGAAACAAATTCTGAAGGAGGAAAGAATGGCTGATCCCGTCATAGAAACGCGGGGGCTTCTGAAATCATTCAAAGGCCTTAATGCCCTGAACGGACTCAATCTTAGCGTGCCCGCCGGAAGCATATTCGGTTTCCTCGGCCGGAATGGCGCGGGAAAAACCACCACGATCAAGCTCCTGATGGGTATCCTGAAACCGGACGGAGGCAACGCCCGCGTCTTCGGCCTCACTGCCACAGACGCTTCCGCGAGCGTGGAAATCCGGCGGCGCCTCGGCTTCGTTTCTGAGGAAAAGGATTTATATCCGTATATGACCGTGGAGCAAATCATCCGCTTTACCCGAAGCTTTTTCCCCAAATGGCGGGATGATTTGGACCGGCGATACCTGAAGCTATTCGATCTCCCGCCCAAGCGTAAGATTTCCGATCTCTCCAAGGGCATGAGATCGACGTTGATGCTGTTGCTTGGAATCTCGCATGGCGCTGAGCTTCTCATCCTGGACGAGCCCGCCGATGGTCTGGACCCGGTCGCCGTAGAAGACATGCTGCGCGAGCTTGTTGCGATCGCTGCCGCGGAGGGAACCACGATTTTCTTCTCTTCGCACCACATGGAGGAGGTGGAACAGATTGCCGATCACGTCTGCATCATCGATGGAGGAGCCGCGATTGTAACCGGTTCACTCGACGACCTGAAGGCGAGGTATCAGCGCCTACGAATTGTCTTAGGCGAGGAATTACAGGCGACCATTCATTGGGTTGACGGAGCTGAGCATGTCCGTCAGGAAGGGCGATCGGTGGAAATCCTTGCCAGTCGAAATGTGGACGCCATTCTGAACCAGGCCCGGTCTTTGCCGGGGGCTTCGGTGGAGTGCTTTCCGGTCACTTTGAAGGAAATCTTCATGGAACACGCGAGGAGGAACTAAATGCTTTGGTACAAAGGCTGGCTTGAAACGCGATTTCGGGTTTTGTTCGTACTCGTGATTGTCCTCCCCGCGATAGGTTTTGTCCTGCGGCACATTGATCCTCCGGTTCCCGTTGCGGCTGTAGAAGAACTCCTCAACGCTTTGACGTTTTTCCTACTGCTGATCCCGTTGATGCTCGCCGGAGCGGGCATCAAGACGCAATGCATCCTTTTTGGAACGACCAAGGGCCTTCACGGATCCATGTACATCACGCTTTCCTTGCCGGTCAGTCGTCTGCGGCTGCTTGCAACCAGGGCCGGACTGGGGATGCTAGAGACTGTCGGGGTTTTTGCGGTTGCGTCCTGCGTAGCGTGGTTTATGTATCCCGCGCCCCGGGCATACCTTACCGTCTCAGGCTTGTTTGCCCATTGGGTGACGGTTTCAATATGTATGTCCGCTTTCTACTTCCTAACCGTATTCCTTGCGACCTTTTTGGGTGACCAGGAGGAGATTGCGGTGAGCGGAATCTTGATTGTGATCCTCCATTTGCTGTCAAAGACGGTTTCTGTCCCGTCGTCCGTAAATGTTTTCCGAGCCATGGGAGAGTCCTCACCGCTGTTCACACATACGTTTCCCTGGGCCAGCATGGGTGTGTCGCTCGGCGCCGCGGCGATTCTGTTTTTAGCTGCCATGAGAGTGGTGCAAACGCGCGAGTACTAGAAATCTAATGCAACGATTGTCTAACTGAGGAACCGGTAGCGCGGAATCATCCGTCAGCCGACACATGACTCCGCGGCTTTTAGATCGTAAACATTGGAAACCTGGTTTGATGCCCTGGAGGGCGGTGCTAGTCGAGGGCGTGGGGGTAAACTATGATGCGAAAAGCCCTTAGCTTCATCTTTGCAATGATTCTGTATTCCGCCAGTACCGGAGCGCAATCCACCGCGAATTCGCCCGTCCCCCCGGATTCCGAAATCCGGAAGATTCTCGTCGAGCGCATCGATGCTTTCCACCAGGGAGTTGGCATCGTGGTGGGCGTGATCGAGCCGCAGGGGCGCAGGATTGTGGCATATGGCAGCCTCAATCAGGGCGATCCGCGGCCGCTCAACGGCGACACGATTTTTGAAATCGGTTCGGTGACCAAGGTATTTACCTCGCTGCTCTTGGCGGACATGGTGCAGCGTGGCGAGGTTACCCTGACTGACCCCGTGGCGAAGTACCTCCCCGCCGACGTCAAGGTGCCGGAGCGCGGCGGGCGCGTCAACACGCTTGTCGATCTCTCCACCCACACTTCCGGCCTGCCGCGGTTGCCCTCCAACCTTTTCCCCAAGGACCCCGCCAATCCATACGCGGATTATACGGCGAAGCAACTCTATCAATTCCTTTCATCCTACCAACTGACGCGCGACATTGGCTCGCGGTTTGAGTATTCCAACCTGGGAGGCGGGCTGCTGGGACACGCGTTGGCCCACCGTGCCGGGACGGGCTACGAGGCGCTGGTGCGGTCGCGCATCGCGGTGCCGCTGGGCATGAGCAGCACGGGCATTACGCTGACGCCGGACATGAAGGCGCGGCTCGCCGTGGGGCACAATGACAAGTTGGTGGTCGTCCCCAATTGGAACTTTCAGGTGCTCGCCGGCTGTGGCGCCCTGAGCTCCACTGCGAACGACCTACTGACCTTCCTCGGCGCTAATCTTGGCTACGTGAAGTCGCCGCTGGCTCCGGCAATGGCCGCGATGTTGTCGGTTCGCCGCCCTGCCAGCTCGGGTCTGGGTGAGATCGGCCTCGCATGGCTCATCACCAAGCCCTCAACGGACGAGATTGTGTGGCATAACGGCGGCACGTTTGGCTATCGATCCTTTATCGGCTACGACGCGAGAACCCGTGTAGGGGTCGTCGTGCTTTCCAACACGTTCACGGGCGCGGGCGTGGACGACATCGGAATGCACCTGCTGGACTCGCATGTGCCCTTGCTGCCGGCGCCGAAGGAGCGCAAGGAAATCACCGTCGATCCGAAGATCTTCGATGGATACGCGGGCCAATATCAACTAGCGCCGAATTTCATCCTCACCGTCACCCGCGAGGGCGACCAGCTCTTTGCTCAGGCCACGGGCCAGCCCAAGGTCCAGATTTTTCCGGAGGGCGAGCGGGACTTCTTCTATAAGGTTGTCGACGCGCAGATTACTTTTGAGACCGATGCTGCCGGCCGTGCCACCAGCCTGACGCTGCACCAGAACGGCGCCAACATGCCGGCAAAACGGATCGAGGGAGAAGGGGCGCCCGCCGCCGCGCCCAAGGGGCACAAGGAGATCAGCGTCGATCCGAAGCTTTTCGACGGATACGTGGGCCAGTACCAACTGGCCCCGAACTTCATCCTCACCATCACTCGTGAGGGCGATCAGCTCTTTGCCCAGGCCACCGGCCAGCCCAAGGTCCAGATTTTTCCAGAGGGTGAGCGGGATTTCTTCTACAAGGTTGTCGACGCCCAGATTACTTTTGAGACCGATGCTGCCGGCCGCGCCACCAGCCTGACGCTGCACCAGAACGGCGCCAACATGCCGGCAAAACGGATTCCGTAGGGTCTTGATAGCGTGCCGCAATATGTCCGGGCCATGAGGTCCGGCGCCAACGTCTTCCGGTTCTGCTGTCGCCCCGCACTTTTGTTGGATTTTCAATTTCTTCCAAAGGGGATTTTGGCCTTTGACGCCGGGTTCACTGATTCCGGCCACTTGGCCGGCCTGTTCGAAACCGGATGAATGGCCCATCACTTTCAGATCCCCCGAACGGGGTTCGGAGCCCCGAAGCGGACTTCGGGGCGTTTGGTGGTGGGAAGGGGATTTCCCAACAGTTATCGTCGCTGCGTCTCGGTGGGGCCAACCCGAGTTGCCGACTCGCCAACAATCACGGGATTTAATAAGCCATGAGATCGCGGTTGCCACATATACGGCTAAGCCGTCAGCCAAGTGGTTTGATTCCGTGTGCCCCGTCCGCCCGGTGGGTCGCGCACGGGGGCATTACCATTCGAGATGTTGATTTTGATATCTTGTTCCGCCAAGAACGCGCGTATCATTCACGATAGGAGGAGGATGGAAACTGTGAAACGGAGAAGGGCGATAAGGCTGTTTCTATTGTTGAGCTGCCTGTCTGCCCCGGTCCTTTGCTTCTCGCAAACGCATCTCAGCCGTGGCGACATTCTACGGGAAGTCCGCGACGCCGCCAAGCGGCATGCCGAGAGCAACACGGGGAAAGACAGTAAGTATGCGCTGGACATGTGGGGACAAAACCCCGCTGGCGTGACGCCCGAGGAGATTCTTCGAGCATACGACGAGGAATACACAAAGGACAGGAAGGAAATCGAGAAGAAGGACTGGGTTCCTAAAGCTGGTTGGGTCGTAGCGGCCCTATTGTTTATCGGATTAATCTTCCTGGAGCGATTGAAGCAGGTTCTCGGGAAATTCATCGATTTCACGGGTGAGAAACTTTACACGTTTCTTGCCGGACTCCCGTGGTTTTATCGCCTCGCTCTCAAGAGATATTGCGCGCGCGTTATCGAGCGCCATTCCAAGCTGAAGATCCCGTATCGCCCGGATCGCCCACTAGATTTGAGCACAGCGTTTGTCCCGTTGAAGGTCAGTGAAGGACCGGATTCATCGGAGATGATCGATGCGTATTCGGCCTTGGCAAGAAGCGCAAAGATTGTGGTGAAGGGCTCACCGGGTTCGGGGAAGTCAATCTTGCTGCGTCATCTTGCGCTCACGTATGCGCAGAGGCCTCGATCTCTATTGATTCGCGACAGTGTGCCGATCCTGGTGGAATTGAACCGTTTGAACAATCCGTCTGTGACTTTGCGGAGTGAACTCGCGCGGGAGTTAACCACTAAGGGGTTCCCCAAGCCCGACTATTTCCTGGCACGCGGGCTCAAGCGTGGCAATCTGCTACTGCTGCTGGATGGCCTCGACGAGGTCAGCGCGTCCCAAAGGCCTGCGGTAGCGCGCCAATTCAGGGATCTGGTGGAGGAGTTCCCGGCGGTGCGGCTGATTGTGACCTGCCGCACGCAAGTGTACAAGGGAGAACTCTGTGCAGTCGTCGATCGAACGTTGGATATCCAAAGCTTCAGTGACCAGCAGATCCGGAGATTCTTGCGGTCTTGGGCCCCGGACATGCGCGCGCACGGCAAGTCCGTGGATCAACTGATGAGGGCGCTGCTTGAGCGCCCAGCCATTATGCTCCTGGCCAGAAATCCGTTGATGCTGACCATCATCGCGTGGTTATACACCGACACGAACGTGCTTCTGCCGCAGTCGCGTTCCGAGTTCTACCGCAAATCGACGGAGTTGCTGCTCTACGATTGGAAACCCGAGGCGAATGCTTTTCAATTGGTGCCCAAGCAGCTTGTGCTGCGGGATTTGGCTCTGCATTTTGAAGACAGCACCGATCAATGGAAACAAGACCGGCGGAGTCTGGATGTTCAAACTGTACTCCGGAGGATGGCCGCGGTACTTCCGAGCCTAAATATCGACTCGAAGGATTGTGCCGTGCCCCTTCTAGATGAGATTGTTCAGCGGAGTGGGTTATTGTTGGCGATCGATAACGGCGAGCGGTACCAGTTCGCACACCTGACTCTTCAGGAGTACTTTGCGGCGGTGGCACTGCGTTCGGATCCGACCGGACTTATCGAGCGCTTCAAACGCGACCAAGATGCTTGGCGAGAACCCGTCAAGCTCAGGTGCGGTTTGGATGAGGATGCGACCGAGTTAGTCCAATCTATTCACCAGATTAATCCGGTTACCGGGTTTGAATGCCTTGCGGATGCGCAGAAGGTGAACAGTGAGGTCGCAAATCAGATAATTGAATCGATGAAGCACCTCCTTCTATCAGGCAAGGCTGATCCGGTCGTGGTGGAGGCATTCGGCTCGGTGGCTTCCAGCTTAAGCGATCGAGGAAGGGCACTCTTCAAATGGTTGAATGAGCAGAACACGCCGCAACCTCTCGAGGCGCTCTCTCACACCAACCTGCCGCAGGCCGCGGATGCGCTAGCGTCGCGTTATTCCACGACACCCTCCGTGCGCCCGCTGTTGTGCCGCCTGGGTGAGTTAGCGGTCCCGGAATTACATAGGCTCGCAGACGCAGGTCACGACGCAGCGGTTGACGACCTGTTAGCAATCGGCACGCCCGGCGCAGCTGAAGCGCTTACTCGCTTGATGTGGCATCGTTATCCCGAGATTGCCCGACGTTCCGCGTTCGCGATGGCAGCACTGTTTCAGTCGCCGGATGTCTTCGCAGCATTGAGGGATGTTAAGGTTGAACACCCCCGCCAAGACGAGTGGGTATGGCAACCATATGGGACTGACCAAGAGACAAGTATTCCCGTCATCGCCGCACGCGTTGTTGCGCTGCTCCAATTCGCTCATGAGCTCCGGGGACTTCCAGAAGCAGTGCTCGATCCTCGACTGATTATTCCAGTGTGCGCTCAGGCAGGCTCTGAATTACGGGGACGCAGAGCGCCGTGGTATTTTGGGCAACTTCCGATTGCAGAGCTTTACCTGAAAGTCATAAGCCAAAAAAGTGGTTCCAGTGAAAGATCTGCCAGTGAAATATTGCCCGACGAGCTGGAACTCATCGTAACCAAGCTGTTTGAGCGGCTGAGGCCACGTGCACGCTGGCGGTTTCTTTTCAACCACCTAAGCCCTCAAATTCAACACGAGCTGGTGCGTGGCATCACCTCCTGTCGCCTACCAAATAGGGAGGACTGGGTCAGCATATTTCATCCTGAAAGCGATAATTTTAAGCACGCATGGCACCTCTTGTGGCTTTTGGTTCTCCTGCAGGACGCGGTCGCGCTCTGTGACATTGTGTACTTGTTGGGTTTTTGGCGCCCTTTCGCCAGCAGCGCAGTGCTGCTCAGCATAACGCTGTGGGTCGGCGTCGTTCTTCAAACCGTGGCGATGAAAGCTCTGCCAGTTGATCCGCTCGAAAACATCATCAATATCGCGGCGCCCTACTTCACCTTCGTAGCACGGATGGGAAGGCGCAGGGGGAGAATTTACATAACGGGCATCCCAGAATATGCGGTACTCTTTTTGCTGTTAATTCTGACCTTGGCCTGGGGGCCAGCGTGGCTCTTTTCAACGTACCTCATGCTTCGCCATTGCTTGGGGAGCGTTAAAGCACTCGCAACAATAGGGCTACTAGCCTCAGGCATGCTATCACTTTGGTTAGGGGCACGCTGGCTGGACAAGGTCTCGCGCAATCATCTCACCGGATTGGGGCGATTTCTTAGGACGGAACCCCAAGACGCCAAACAATGAGAATGGGCGGTGAGTTCGCAAGCAATGACAGGTTGCGCTACGATGGCCCATAGGAAGATCGTTTGGAAGTGAATCTAGCTTCCTGTCCGCAAGTGCGTAAGACCGATTCCGCCACTGCAAGTCAGTTTTGTGTCCTTCCCAGGCACCATGGAGGTGCCACACCTGCCCTCTTAGGATCCACAAGCCTCATGGGTCTCCTACCTTTTGCGGTTATGGATGGGCAGAAAATGAGACACGACCTTTTCCGGTAGGGTGCTTGCACTCAGCGGTGGGATTCCTCAACGTCCTGCAGCCAGTCCGGGCGGTTCAGTACTTCGCGGGGACGTGCCCCGTCAGACGAGCCCACGATGCCATCCCTCTCCATTATGTCAATTAGCTGTGCCGACCGGCCATACCCCAAGCGCAGATGGTGTCGCAAGAGGGAAGTCAACGCCTTCCCGGATTTCACCCCTATGTGAACACCATCTTTCGTAGATGGAATCAAGTTCTGTGGCGTCCTCCCCATCGTTGGGAGTTTCCCGGTCTTGCCTTGTCGCGAATCGGTTCCAGGAATTCCTTATTGTATTGTGGTTGTGATTGCGCCTTGCACCATTCCACCACTTTTTCAATTTCCGTCTTGGTGACAATTGGTCCGTGCAGGCGGATGAGCCGCGAGCTGGCGGGCGGCATGAAGAGCATGTCGCCACGTCCCAGCAGGGCTTCGGCGTCGTCTGAATCAAGAACTGCGCGCGAATCCACCTTGGAGGCGACACGGAAAGAGATGCGCGAAGGCATGTTGGCCTTGATCAGTCCGGTAATGACGTCCACTGAAGGGCGCTGTGTGGCCAGGACTAGGTGAATACCCACGGCCCGGGCCATCTGCGCTAGACGGGTAATGGTTTCTTCCACTCGCTGCGGTTCCACCATGATCAGGTCGGCGAGTTCCTCGATGATGATCACGATGTAAGGCAGAGGACGCTCCCGCTCCCCGTTGTTGTCAAACAGGAAGCGGGTCGATTCGGGCTCGAACAGCTTGTTATACTGGTTGATGTTCCGGACGCCGCGTTCGGCCAGTTTGCGCAAGCGGTCGTCCATCTCCATCACCGCCCGGCGCAATGTGTTCACTGCCTGCTTGGGCTCGGTAATGATGGGAATCAGCAGATGTGGGAGGCCATCGTAAAGGCTTAATTCCAACCGCTTGGAGTTGATCAAAATCAGCTTTACTTCTTCCGGCGTGGACTTCATGAGGATGGAGATCACCATGGAATTGATGGCCACACTCTTGCCGGAGCCAGTCGAGCCGGCAATCAGTAAATTGGGCATTTTGGTAAGATCGCCGATCCGGATCTTCCCGGTGACGTCCTTTCCCAGGCCTAGACTGAGACGGGAATTTGACCCCATGAATTCGTTCGATTCCACCAACTCGCGGAGGTGAATGATTTCGCGGCACAGGTTGGGAACTTCAATCCCCACCGTGGATTTTCCGGCGATGCGATCGATCAGGATCGATTCTGTCTCCATGGCGACGCACAGTTTGTCAACCAGGTTGGTGATGCGGCTGTACTTGACGTCGTCATCCGGCTTGAATTCGTATGTGGTCACCACCGGCCCGGGATGAATCTGCGTGACGCTGCCTGTAATACCGAACTCCAGGAAGCTGGCAGTCAGCAGCGCGGCCTGTTCCTTCAATTCATCTTCATCGATTCCTTCCTCATCCTCGGGTGGCCACAAGAATGAGGAGGGGGGCAACTTGTATCCATGCCGAGCGCGCACCACAATTCTACGCATGGCCAGTCTCCGAACTGCCAACCAGCTCCTAAAATGCCGCTATGCTACAGCCGATTGAATCAAAACACAATTGGGGCCGCAACAGTGGGGCCGCAAGGAACACCTGCCACGACCTGCTGCGGAGAAGCGCGGGACTGAAAACCCGGCCATTACCGAATCGTTGATGGAAGATGTCTGCGAGCGGGAAAACTATAAGCAACCATTGAAACGACTTAAGGCCAATAAAGGGAGTGCCGGTGTGGACGGCATGACGGTGCAGCAATTGCTGGGATTTCTGCAGCAGCACTGGCCGGCGTTGTCACCTCCGTACCGCCAGGATGTGGGCAGGCCGATCTCGTTCTCCTGAAGTATCGCGCGTCGTATGACGGTTGCTAGTAACTGGAACAGCCCAACCATCCAACAAATGTTTGCGAGTTGGTTGGGGATTTTCCAACACCTATCTTTCGTCCCTCTCAGAGTGGCCGAAATACGCCCGGAACCACCGAGTGCCACATTCGAGCATTGACCGTTTCTCGTCAAAGTGCCCGGCGTGGCCCCTAAACTCTTGCCGACTGCTCGTTGCTAACATCAATGGGTGGTGCATACATTGATTCGTTCGCCTGAGACGGTCTGTGACCCACGTTCAAGTCACAAATTTCCGTGTTCGTTCTTCTTCCTAGAAGATCAGCCCGGAGAACCAACGGACGAAGCGGAAGCCTTTCGTGCAGCACCGCTGCGGGGGACCCCATTCGATATACCTGAGTGAAAATCGGTGCGAGAAAGGGTATGGCAAGTGGGAAATTAATGGAAGTCGTGCTTAGACAGTCGGCCCGCGAGGCCTCGGAGGCACATGCGTTGACCCGATCCGCTCAGGCCGTATACAATGAGTCACTACAAAGGGCTGCGGTTCTGCGACCCCTGACCATGTTGGTAATAAGTCTTCAGAATTGGATCAATTACCAAGCGTTGAGATAACTCAATTTTGCTGGTTTCGCATTCATGTTTTGGACTATTTGGCGGGGAGGAATCAGATTTCTTCTGTTTTTGCACAGCTTGTAGCCCCTACTAGGGAGTCAGTTATGTTTTGCCCCGCAATACGCAAACTGAAACTGCGTTGTTTCGCCTCACTTTTTACGCTTCTCTTCACACATCTATTGCGTGCCCAGATTAATCTTCCATCTGTACCGGAACCCAAACCAACGCCGAGACCTGCATCGTCAAGCACACTGGTAAGAGGGTTCGAACAATCAATGATCCCCCTTTCGTTCACCCTCAATTTGAGCGACGTGATGGGTCAGCTCCAGGCCTCCCTTCCGAGCGGAATCGACGCAGATGGCGCCTGGGGCGTAATTGCCAATGATTTTGCCGGTAATGTGGCCCTGAAGTACAGAGTATGGAGGGGAATTCCGCAAATACAAGCCGCGGCCAACACAATCAGTCTGAAGATGCCAATCTTCTACCACGCCGCCATGGCACAGCGAATAAGAAACGGCATTGTCGTCGGCGGATATTCGTGGCACCAGATTGCCTCTTGTGGTTTAGGCGAACCTGCGCGCGAGGCGGATGTGCAGGTGCAGTATTCTCTGTCATGGACTTCTTCATACCATTTGGCCGCGCCTTGGAAGTGGACGCTCACTCATGTTCGACCGTGCACAGTTACAGTCGGAAACTACAACTTGTCCGGCCGTATCAACAGTGAAATCAAGCCTCAACTTGATGCCCCGGCGAACAAGTTGATGACCATCATTCAGAGCGTTGATCTTAAGCCGTTGGCGCAGAAGTATTGGGACGCATTGAACGCACCGCTGTATAGTGCAGACCGAAAGCTCATCTTGCACGTATTCCCGGTCGACATGCGGCCTGGCCCGATTACTGGCGACGGTTCCCAAATTGGCGAGTTGCTCGTCCTCCTCGCAATGCCTGTGATATCCGAATCCACACAGGGCGAGCAAGCCACTCATGCCGACACGTTCACACCGCGACCTCTGCCTGGCCTCGTCTCTCTATCTGCTGCTCCCAATCCGCATTTTCACGTGAACGTACGCGGAGCGCTTTCGTTTGATGTTGCAACAAGAGAAGCAAAATCTCGGCTAGATGGTCGTCAGATCACTTGGGCCAATTTGCACAGTACTGTGACAGTGGAGTCCGTAGCCGGAAACGACCAACTTGCATACGCCAAGCTCTTGTTGACCGGGGCCATCAGCGGAACTGTATACCTATCGGGGACTATGAATTATGACCCAAATAAGAACGAGTTCTCAATTACCAACCTCCATTTAACTCCGGAGGAAGTGACGACTTTCAGTAACGACGTGATAGCAGTCTTCAACAATCCCGATATTTTGGCCAGCATTGCCAATGAGTTCAAGTGGAACGTTACTGGCCATTTGAACTTGTCGCAAGAGCGAGCGAATGAAGCCATGAACTCAACACTGCCAAACGGATTCAAGCTGTCAGGTGGCGTATCCCCAATTCAGGTTGCATCTATCGTTGCGTATCCATCAGAGTGCTCCCTGCCGCCTGGCGTTTGTAAGGAAGGCATCACACAAAGTGTATTCGTAGTGTTTGCATCTTTGTCTGGCACGCTCGCAGTCAACACAGGACCCTGAAGAAGCTTTTAGTAACTATTAACTTCATGGGAAACTGCTCCTTCTAGTCTTGAGCGGGGCAGCTGCGGGCAAGGAGTTTAGGAAGGCAACAGCAGCGTCTCTTCTATTCTCGTTCCTGCCGAACAGATGCGAGACCGGACGGATTTACGGAAGATTCCATCAAAGGAGCGGGAGCCTTGTCTTTTAAGCATCACTGATACGTCTGGAGGAGTCGTGGAGACAACCACTATGAGTACAAAGAAAACGGTCCCGGAGCAACCGGCGACTCTTGTTGCGGGGTTGGCCTTTGCCTGGGCTGCGATTACGGCGCCACGAGACTGGTCCTGTGCACTCCACGATCTGGATCCAGGTCTAGACGAAAACGTGGCCATAGCCAGCCTTTCCTCAAATCAGTTGCAACGAGCAGCGGATAGATTATGCGGGAGCTTTATTGCTGTGGCCGCAGTTTTTTTGTATGCGGAATTGGACTTCCGTATATAGTCCATCGGATTTATCAGGCCACCTCCGAAGGCGGCCATTTTTACGAGTATCAATCGATGGCATTCTCGCTCATCGGTATCTGTGGGTTCATCATTGCAGTCTGCATAAGTATTCGTGCAGCATTCGTGGTGTGGCTTTTGGGTGGTGCGGCGATCCCAGTCGCCCTGGCTCTGGTGTACCCTCTCGCACCAAACGCAGATCGCGGCGCTGCTGTTTGCGGCTTTACTGCAGCTTTCGCGATTGGTGGAGCAGCTGGTACTCTAATCCGCGACCGTTCTCATAAACGTGTGGCGGCGACATCTCGTTCACTTCTTACTTGTCTGCTAAACATTGTAATCGCGTTGGTTACCGAGGCCCTCCCCTTGCTTGCTGTGGTAGGGCTTATCGGCCCTTATATAGGTTCAACTGTACCTGAAAATGATATTGCTCTCAAATTGTCGATTTCCTCAGCGGCGATTGCATTCGCTGTGGGGCTTGGGGGATATAGCTTCTTTGCCGCTTGGATTCGGGCGCGCGGTGTTGGCACCAGTTCAAAGAATTCGATCAAAATGCTTTTTTGGGTGTTCGCGGGCGCTGGCTTAGGGCCTGCTGCGGTCGCATTAGGGTACGCGGGATCCGACACTGGGTTGCCTGGAATCGCGATCGGATTACTGGTTGGTAGCTTAGTTGGAGGCGTGTTCGCAGTTTCTTGGAATCTCGCCCGGGAAACTCTGGGGCCACTTACGTCTGCGCTCAGTGGCGCGCTAGTTACAGCTGGTGTTCCCGTGCTCGTGTTGTTCGCTAAGTTTGTGGCGGCTAATACCGTGCAGCAACGCTGGGCGTTGGTTGCATCTATTGCTGTAATGCTTCCCACCGGTTTCGCGTTAGAAGCGGCGATCTTGACAAAACGCGCCTCAGAGACCTCCCTGTAAGATCGGGACAGGGGGAGCGGTCAGATCTCCCGAATTACTTCGTCCGCTTTCCGTGCATCGTCGCCCCATGGGTCGGCAAGATGCGCTTCACGCATCGCTCACGATCTTACGCTTTCGTCGTTAGATGGAAATCGGCTTCGCAATCACCGGCCCGGTCGCCCGGGGAACCCGGAAGTTGCCCCCTCCCCAGCGCGAGCTTTGGCGCACGGCCCAGGCCGGAAACCGATCACTGGCGAGAACAGCCCTTCCCACCACTTAAGCCGGATCCGCAATGATAGACGTCCAACCGATAGTGGTAGGGACCCGGACTCGTCAGCCATCGCCCATCTGCACCTTGGACTGATTCTGGATGAATAGCTGCTGCAAGTCCTCGCACTCTTCCTTGGTCAGGCGGGGCACCTTGCACCAAAGTCCCTGCTGATGTCAGGTTCGCCGATGTGATCCTGTGAAGGTGCGACGCGCACGTCTTCGATTCTCTCGGAATTGAACCCTCTGCGACAGCGATTCACCCGATTCTAAGGTGAAGGTCTTCATTGATTTGATAACACGAGGATTATCCGCTGTCCTCGGCTTGCTGTCGTTGCTCCAAACTGCTCAGCTCCCCGATTATGCGGGAATGCCGCTGTGTCTGTCCCATAGCCCCCGACAGGTCCACTTCCCAATCCGGCGTAGCCCGCGCGCTTGGCTGCGCCAGTTGACTGCGGTTCGCTTCGGCGAGCCTTAGGTTGAAACACATTTCACAATCTCATCATATCTCTCAAGATAATTGAAACGGGAAACCTCTAAGGGGTGATCCAAGTCGTGGCCTATTTCATCGGCGTGGTCGCACGGCCAGGTGTTGGCATCGAAGTCGCCCCACTGCGCAGAAAGAACATGCACCAAACCGTCGCTAGGCTGGCCGGTATGAGATTGGATGTACTTGTAGAAGGGCAGGAGGACAAGCGCGGTGGGGACGGTTCCCGGGCGACCCGTTCCCGCCACGGAGAAATAGCGTATGCCTGGGTGGTCCGGATAACGCTGATTAAACTCCTGCATCGATTCTGTGGTCAGGTCTTCCAAGCCTTTCAGGGAGATGCCAAAGTGGTGGAGGATCTCCTCCACATCTTCTTCCAGAACGCTGAGGTGCTTGATGATCCCCTGCAGGTGGTTGAGGAGGCCCATTTCTTCAGCAGGTTCTAGTGCGAGCAGGTCGGCAATAGGCGACCCGCGATGCGGTGAAGCAATGGTGGTAAGCGAGGTAATCCGAGCGGCGACATCATTCTCCGTCGTCTTCTTGTTCGCCGGCAAGAGAAGATAGCGGCTGTCGAGACCTCCCATACTGTGACCGATGATGTCAGCCTTCTCAGTGGGGTTAAGCTTGCCCTCGTTGAAAGCAGCGATGATCTGGCTACGCAACTCCTCGCCTCGCTGCTGGATGCCGCCCGTGGGGCTGACTTCGGACACGAAAACATTGGCGGGGAACTTTTGTAAGTGTTCGGCCACGCCGTTGAAATACTCGATACCGAACCTTTCCCTGAAACCCAGAATCCCGTGGGCAAGAATGATGTTCACCGAATGACCTTTCTACGCGCAGGCATTCGTAAGACGCCAGCGGTCGCGGCTCGCGGGAGACCGACGCCAGTGGAGCGTATCGTGGAAGAGCGCCCAATGCAACACGCAGCTCGTTAGCGACGCATGTCAAAGAAGTGCGACTAAAGTCGGGCTTCGGAAACGTGAGCTCTGCCCTTCAGTCCCCTTATGTGGGTGCTCCGGACTATTTCAAGATGCTCGGGATACCCCTGATCGCGGGTCAGACCTTCTGCGTGAGCGCCCTGAACGCGTCTCCTCACTCGACCCGAAACATGCTCCAGCTCGCGTGGGCGGTTTGGATCTAGCTTTAGGCATCTGTCCTTCCAACAAGTAGCACTATCCCCACCGCGTGGGGTAATTCCGCCACTTTCTGTTTCTCTTTTGTCATCGTCTCGGTCCGAGCCAAGGAGCTTGGGTCGATCGCCACCCGGAGGACATCGCGACTAGAATCCCATGCGATAGAACAGCCAACTGAAGAAGCGATTGCTGAGCGAGGGATTCTCGCCCGTTCGCACAAAAAATGTGCGCCGGAGTGGCACGGTCAACCTACGCAGGATGCGCATGTATAAAGCCCTGTTCTTGCAATGAAAGTGGGTTTCGTCCATTTGTGCAACGGCCGAATACATGAGATTCCCGAAGTGGTAATCAGCATCGACGCCTTTATTCGTGAAAAGGGTGAGCGCTACCGGTACGTTGAGCCAAGGCCTGTAGGGATTTGCATCGCCGATGACTTTGATTTCT
>Ga0326728_10009076_pt1 | contig 24174 bp, 17 predicted proteins | sample MB3enrmetagenome_FD_207602 | JGI IMG/M metagenome (GOLD analysis project Ga0326728, IMG submission 207602) | Lab enriched peat soil microbial communities from McLean, Ithaca, NY, United States - MB31MN | ecosystem: Environmental > Terrestrial > Soil > Wetlands > Peat | place: USA: New York... | reverse complement strand
GCGGTCCGGTTTGCCTTGGCGCGCGGTGACTGGGGATCGAATCTGGAATCGATCACATTTCGGAGCTTGGAGCTTTCGGCCATTCCTGACTCACACAAACTCGCAGACTATAGCATCTTGGATGGTACAGGAGTCCAGAACGTCTCATGCAAGCTGAGCGATACGAAAATCAGGCGGCCTTTTTTGTAAGGGCGCCGCGCCAGTAAAGGATTAACCCCAGCAGGATCGAAACTGCCGTCCCACCAATCAGCTTGATCTCAAAACCGAGTTTGTTTGATGAGTCGCCCGGCGGCACCAGCGAAACAATAATGCCCAGCAGAACGACGGCGAAGCCTAAGCCGCCACATATCCAGGTGCCGGCAACGCCGCCTGGCACGAGCACCGCATGAGGATTCTCCTTGCGGTCCTTGCGGCGGGCAAGCTTGATAACGGCCGCAAACATATAAAGAAACGGGATGAAATAGAGGATGATGGCGGCGTCAACCAAAAACTGATAAGCACCGATGGTCTTGTCATTGATCTGGCTGACAAGCAAAATCGCCCCGGAGGCGGTCGCCTGGACAAGGATCGAGATGTAAGGGGTCTTCCATTTCGGATGGATCTTTCCGAACGCAGCCGGCAGGTACCGATCGATTCCCACCACGAATGGCACACGTGCAATGCCGGCGACAGTGCTGCCGACACCGCCAGCGTTTCCTACCGTGACCAGCACTGCTGCCAGGATTCCAAGAAAACCGATCTTCAAGGCGACGGACCCGACGGTGATCGCGCTGAAAACCCCGCTCTGCGGATCCACGCTCGAAGCAGGCAGCAGAGCGAGAATCGCGAAAGTCCCAGCGATATACATCAGAGCGATCAGCGCACCTGCGCCGAAAACGGCACGCGGCAACGTGCGTCGCGGATCGCGCACTTCCTCGCTCATCGCCGAGACAAGCTCCAGCCCGGTGAACGCGAATGCGATTTGCGACCAGAAATTCACTGTGTCCCAGTTCCAGGCCGGCATCATGTTCTGCACAGTGAAATGCGTCGCAGATCCATGCCGAATGGCGACGATCACCGCCACGACCGCCAGGATGACAAGCGGCACGTACGTGCCCACTCCGCCCGCATTCTGCAACCACTTGCCGATGTTCAGCCCAATGATGTTCAAAACGACCGCAACCAGCAGCAGGCCGAGCGAAACGCTTAGCAGAAACGTGCGGTCCTGGGCGAGCGCTGCTCCGCGCCCGCCAATGATGTACGCAGCCATCGAGGCGCTGGCCAGCAGCAGCCCCGGGAAGTAGAAAACCGTGTAGATCCAGTACGTCCAGCCGGCGATGAATCCGTGGAAGTCGCCGAAGGCTTCCTTCGACCAGGCGTAGAGGCCGCCCTCCTCCGGGAAACGCGACGACAGCTCATTGATGACCAGCGCGCCGGGAACGAAGAAGAATACCGCCGCGATGCCCCACAGGCTGATCGATGAGGTACCGTTGTGTCCGGCGGCCGCAATCCACCGCGGTCCCAGAACCGTGGCGATGTTGAACAGCAGCACGTCCCAGAAGCCCATCGTCTTGCGAAGCTGCGACTTGGTTTCCTGTGAGGGAGGCGCAGAGATCGTCATAAAGCCCCCCGGCCATCGGTGCGGTCATACTCTTGCATAAAGGACCATCATAGTTGTGCTTTGCAGGCCTGTACAAATGCAGTTCCAGCTCAGCGCGCGCCGCCGAGCGGGAATATCCCTCGCGCCTCGTATCGCGATCCTCCGCCTCCGAGGTGCGCCTCGTAGAGCAGGAATTCTGTCGCTGTAAATGCGGGAAATTCTGCTTTCATGTTGGTCCTGATGTTCAGGCGCCGCAGAGCATGCATCCTGTTGTCGCCCTTGGCGCGGGCCAGCGTTACGTGCGGGTTGAACGGCCGGTCTTCAGCGACAAAACCGCACTGCGAAGTGGCTGCAACAACCTCCTTTTGCAACTGCCGCAGCTCGGTCGAAACGTTCACGCCTGCAAAAAAGACAGCGGCGCGGTCGAAGAACCCGGTGCCGTCGAGCCAGACGGGAACCTGCGGCGAGCGTATTTCGCCGAGGCGCGCCAGCGTGCAGCTATATTGCTCGGCCGGCGTCTCGCCGAGGAACTGGAGCGTAATGTGCCACGACTCAGCTGACGTCCAGCGGAGTCCGTCGCCGGGCGATTGCAGACTCTGCACAATGCGTTCCAGCGCATCGATCACCTCCGGCGCAAGCGGAATCCCGATGAATAAACGCATGACAGCCCGCCGTCAGATGAATTTCTCGAACGACTCGATCTGCCTGGCCTGGTAGTTCCGGCGCTCGACCGGGGACGACAGAACCGTCGAGGTCGATGTGGCGCCGAGCGAGGAAAGCCGGTCGATCAGAGTCTCGAGATGCCGGATGGATACCACGTCGGCTTCGATGACGAACGACTCATCGCCGGTAATCCGATGGCAGCGGCTGATCTCGCTCAGCTCCTTCAGTGCTGTTACGGTTCGATTGATCTGCAATTCACCGCCAGGAATCGTGAGCCGTACGAGGACGCGAATGGGCACGCCCAGCTTGGTGCTGTCGAGCGACGCGTGATATCCGGTGATGACCCCCGCCTCTTCCAGGCGATGTACGCGCTCGGCAACGGCCGGCGTCGAGAGGCCAATCCTCCGGCCGAGCTCGGCAAACGACACGCGTGCGTTCTGCTGCAGCGCCTCGAGGATCTTCCAGGCAGTGGAATCCAGATCGATCTTGTTGGGCACGGTCTTGTGAGTCATTGACCAAGGATCCTTAAGCTGCTCACCTATTATGCTTAATATCTTTAGGTTTTGCCCCTTGTTTTTTGCGGGACGCCCATTTTCACTCCCCATTGGCCGCGCCTAAAGTATGGGTCAGCCGGGAATGTTTCCCCTTTTCTACTCCCCTTGTTTCCGGCACAGGAGGTTCCCCCATGAGCGCGACCGTGCACTCTGCTCCCGCACATCTGGATTCACAACCGACCACGAAATCAACCTCCGGCGGCGGAGATTTTCTTCCACTGAAAGGCACAGACCACGTTGAGTTCTATGTGGGCAACGCCCGGCAGGCCGCTTACTTTTACCGGGCGGCATTTGGCATGTCGCTGGTGGCCTACGCGGGGCCGGAGACCGGGCAACGCGACCGCGCCTCCTACGTCGTGCAGCAGGGCAAGATTCGATTTGTGCTCACCACGCCTCTGCGCGGGGGCAACGCAATCGCGGAGCATGTGGGCCGGCACGGGGACGGCGTCAGGGTCATCGCGCTCTGGGTGGACGATGCGCGCCGTGCCTGGCAGGAGACCACAAACCGAGGCGCCGTCAGCGTGGCCCAGCCCTATGTGCTTGCGGACGAGCGCGGGCATGTGGTCCTGTCGAGTATTCGCACCTATGGCGATACGATCCACGCGTTCGTGGAGCGGCATAACTACTCCGGCGCGTTCCTGCCCGGATATCGCGCCATTGACAATGATCCCATCGCCCGCCCCGCGGGCCTGCTCCACATCGACCACATGGTAGGCAACGTGGGCTGGCACGAGATGGAAGAGTGGGTGAATTTTTACTCGAATGTGATGGGCTTTTCGCTCTACCAGCACTTCGACGAGAAGGACATTTCAACCGAATACTCGGCGCTGATGTCGAAGGTAATGGCCAACGGCAACGGGTATGTGAAGTTTCCCATCAACGAGCCGGCCGAGGGCAAGAAGAAGTCGCAGGTCGAAGAGTATCTCGAGTTCTACGGAGGCCCCGGCGTACAGCACATCGCGCTGGCCACCAATGACATTCTGCACACCGTTGGAAAGCTCAACGAGCAGGGTATCGATTTCCTGCATGTGCCGCACACCTATTACACACAGCTGCAAAGCCGCGTGGGCGCCATCGACGAACCTATGGAGGAGCTGGAGAGGTTCGGTATTCTCGTAGACCGTGACGACGAGGGCTATATGCTCCAGATCTTCACGCGCCCCGTGGAAGACCGCCCCACGCTGTTCTACGAGATCATCCAGCGGAAGGGAAGCCGGAGCTTCGGCAAGGGAAACTTCAAGGCGCTCTTCGAGGCCATCGAGCGCGAGCAGCAGGCGCGGGGCAATCTGTAGCGGAATGGAGCATGCGATGAAAACTGAAACGCTATCGATAGCAGCTCCCTATCTGATCGAGCAGGACTATTCCGCTTACACCGATGAACAGCACGCGGTATGGGCAGAGCTCGTGAGCCACGTGCTGCCGGAACTGGAGAAGCACGCTTCGAGCACCTACCTGGATGGCTTTCAGATCGTCGGCCTGCGAAGGGACCGGCTGCCGCGGCTCGCGTCGATAAGCGCGCGCCTGGAGCCGAGAACAGGCTGGAATTCCACCCCGGTGATTGGGTTTCTGCCTGCGCCGGCGTTCTTTGAGATGCTCGCAGCCCGCCGCTTCCCCACCACGACTTGGCTGCGCAGCCGCCAGTCGCTCGAATACACACCGGAACCGGACATCTTCCACGACGTCTTCGGCCACGTTCCCATGCACGCGCACAAGGTGTTTGCAGATTTCCTGGAGCACTATGGCCGCGTCTGCGCGTCCATTGAAGATGAGCAGGTGCTGGAGAGACTCGGCCGGTTATTCTGGTACACCGTCGAGTTCGGGCTGATCCGTGAGGGGGGCGAACTCAAGGTTTACGGCAGCGGCTTGATCAGTTCGCACGGCGAATGCATGAATGTGATCGAAGGCAATTGCGCGGTCCGCGATTTTTCGTTGGACGAAGTGCTCAACACTCCGGTAAAGGTGAATGAGTTGCACAAGCTTCTTTTCGCCATCAGCAGCTTTGACCAGATGTACGAAGCGATGCGCGAGGCAGAACGCCGCGTGATGCAAAACAGCTTGTAAAAGGGTGAAAAGGCATGTCCGTCGAAATCCGGTATCAGACCGGCTTTGGAAATGAATTCGCCACCGAAGCTATCGCGGGCGGTTTGCCGCAGGGCCAGAATGCTCCCCAGAAACATCCGCTCGGGCTCTATACCGAGCAATTCAGTGGCACCCCTTTTACCTCACCACGGGCCACAAATCGCAGAACCTGGACTTATCGGATTCGTCCTTCCGTCACGCACCGCCCCTACGAAGAGATCCCTGCAAAGCTGATTCGGGGCGGACCGTTTCTTGAAGTGCCCACCTCGCCGAATCAATTGCGCTGGGACCCACTGCCGATTCCGAAAGAAACGACAGACTTCGTCGACGGGATCGTCACCATGGGCGGTAACGGCGACCCGGCCATGCAAGTCGGCGTTGCGATCCACATCTACGTCTGCAATGCCTCGATGGAGGAGCGCTTTTTCTACACGGCCGATGGAGAGTTGCTGATCGTGCCCCAGTTGGGACCGCTGCGCTTTTACACCGAACTTGGAATCCTGGAGGTCGCGCCCGGCGAGATCTGCGTGATTCCGCGGGGCGTCAAGTTCCGCGTTGTGCTCAGCGAGAAGCAGGCGCGCGGCTACATCTGCGAGAACTACGGGTTGCCCTTCCGGCTGCCCGAACTCGGGGCGATCGGCGCCAACGGCCTTGCCAACGCTCGCGATTTCAAGGCGCCCGTTGCGGCGTTTGAAGACCGCGAAGGCGAATTCCACATCACCTCGAAGTTCCTCGGCCGGCTCTGGTCGGCGGTCATCGATCACTCGCCGCTCGACGTGGTTGCCTGGCACGGCAACTACACGCCCTGCAAATACGACCTCGCGCTGTTCAATTGCATTAACACAGTGTCGTTCGATCATCCGGATCCGTCGATCTACACCGTGCTGAGCGCACCTTCAAACACGCCAGGCACGGCAAACTGCGACTTCGCTATCTTTCCTCCCCGCTGGATGGTGGCGGAGCACACGTTCCGTCCACCATGGTTTCATCGCAACATGATGAACGAGTTTATGGGACTGGTTTTTGGAGCGTACGATGCCAAGGCTGAAGGTTTCGTGCCCGGCGGCGCCAGCCTGCATAACTGCATGGCAGGCCACGGACCCGACGCCGAAACCTTCGAGCGTGCGACCTCCGCCGAATTGAAACCGCACTACCTGGCCAACACGCTTGCCTTCATGTTTGAAACGCAACTCGTTGTGCGGCCCACGGAGTTCGCGATGAATACCCGCATACTGCAGCATGAATATTTTGAATGCTGGCAGGGATTGAGAAAGCACTTCAAGCAGGGCCCGTCAACAAAGCCGAAGAAGAAATGATCGCCATTGACACGTTGCTTGCGGGCTTGTTCGACTACGCAGGCCTGTATCCGCCGGCGAGTCTTGGCATGCGTTCGGCCGCCAACCACTTCATCGAGTACGGTCGTGGCGGGCACGCCTGGGCCCTGGGCCGTTTTATCGTCGATCTGGATCGGGTTGATGAACTCCGCTCAATCGCAGGCGGTTCATTCAACGAATTCAGACCGAGCGTCATCGCGACAGAAAGCGCCGTTTGGGACAATCTTGCCAGCCAGATTCACAACGGAAACCGGATTGATGCCTTAGAGATCAAGTGCAGTCGCGCAGAGGATGTGGAGCGCATCGCCGCTCACATTCCGCGCCAGCTTGTGACGTACTTTGAGGTGAGCATGGATGCCGACGGCCAGGCTGCGCTCAAGTCCATCGCAGCCTTGGGCGCACGAGCAAAGATCCGGATGGGCGGCGTTGTCGCGGAGGCATTTCCGTCGATTCCTGATATTGTGCAGATGCTGAAAGCACTGGCTGACCTCCGGCTCGCGTTCAAGGCAACCGCCGGGTTACATCATCCTCTGCGCTCGCGCAGACCGCTGACCTATCAGCCGCAGGGCCCCACGGGAATCATGCATGGCTTCGTGAACCTCTGTTGTGCCGCGGCGCTCCTTTACTTCGGCGGCAACACCGCCGATGCAGCAGGCTTGCTCGATGAGCAGGATTCCTCGGCCTGGCGGATAACGCAGGATGCCATTCAATGGCATGATCGAAGCTGGACCGTGGGTCAGCTCGCTGAAGTGCGCAATCAGTTCCTCATCAGTATCGGAAGCTGCTCGTTCGAAGAACCGATCCACGATCTGGAGTCGCTGGGATGGCTATGAGGAGCTGGGTCGAGAGTGCCAATCAAGTGGATACGGATTTTCCTCTGGAGAATCTGCCCTACGGAGTGTTTCGCCATGGACAGCAGACGCGCATCGGAGTTGCCATCGGCGACCAGGTTCTCGACCTGCATGCGTGTGCAGAGCATGGACTTCTATCCGCAGTTGGATCCGATGCCGTGGCCGCATGCACGAGCGAATCGCTGAACAGCCTGATGGCGCTCGGGCCGCAGGTCTGGACCGCGCTGCGCCGCCAACTCTCCGAACTGCTTATTGACGGCTTCGAACAGCAAAAGCAAGCCCTTGTGAAGGGGCTTCTGATTCCCATGCGCGACGTGGAGATGCAATTACCAGCACAGATCGGCGACTACACCGACTTCTACGCCTCGATCCATCATGCGACGCGTGTGGGCAAGCTTTTCCGTCCCGACAATCCTTTGCTGCCGAACTATAGATATGTCCCCATCGGCTACCACGGCCGGGCGTCGTCGATCGTGGTGAGCGGCACCGATATCCATCGGCCATGCGGACAAACGAAGGCGCCTTCGGCCGCCGAGCCCGCCTTCGGTCTCTCGCGCTCGTTGGATTACGAGTTGGAAGTCGGCATTTTTGTCGGTCCGGGTAACCGGCTCGGGCTGCCGATCCCCATTGCGCAGGCTGAACAGCTCATCTTCGGCCTTTGCCTCGTCAATGACTGGTCTGCACGCGACATTCAGTCGTGGGAATACCAACCTCTCGGCCCTTTTCTGGCCAAGAGTTTCGCTACGACCATCTCTCCATGGATCGTACCCCTGGAGGCGCTCGCACCCTATCGCGTACCCGTAGCGGAACGCCCGACCGGCGATCCCGCGCCGCTCGAGTACCTCAGCTCGCCCGATCCCGGCACAGCCGGAGTCGATCTAACACTCGAAGTCTTTCTCCAATCGAGACAAATGCGCGAGACGGGGATAGCTCCCATCCAACTAAGCAAAGGAAATCTCCGCGATCTCTACTGGACCCTCGCCCAACTGGTCACACATCACACGAGCAACGGCTGCAATCTGCGCGCGGGAGATCTTCTCGCGACCGGCACGATCTCCGGCCCCGAGCAAGGGAGTGAAGGCTGCCTGCTCGAAATGAAGCACCGGGCCGATCCCGTCCGGCTGCCGAGTGGAGAAACGCGCACCTTCCTCGAAGATGGGGATCAGGTCACTTTCCGGGGGTACTGTCATGCACCCGGACTGCCGCGGATCGGGTTTGGAGAATGCACCGGACGGGTCGTCTCGTCAGCGATGGCGAACTAGCCGGGAAGGGCAACCGGCACCAGAGAATGAATGCTACGTCCAGGAGATTCGAGCCCTTACTTTGCCTGTTTTTCTATGCCAGGGACTTGATGGGCTGTGAGGCTTCGTCCCAGCGAACGGGAACGCCGCGAAAACAGGTTTCGCTGGCCGTCTTCCGGTGCAGTCTTAGACATTATGGATGGTGATGATTTTCCCGTCACGATCCCGCATTCGCACCCGGCCGTCGTCCAGCAATTCGAAGCGCCCATCGCGCCATCTGATCCTTCGGCTGATGTAGCTGGCCGTCCACACGGTGAATCCCAGCAGATCGCGCACGGCGAACATCCAGGGACGCCGCAGACATTCGCGGTCCTTTGTGATTCCCCACCCGATTGCGAATGCCTCGATGATGCGGTTCAAGACCGACCAGCACAGCACCGCCGCGCCCAATGCGGGGTGGCCGAGCATGACGCCAGCCAGCAGCGCCAGAAGCCCAAAGGGAACCGCGTATACCAGCCCCGATCCCAGATGTCCCAGCGGGCGCGATCTCCGCGTGCCGGCCGCCCATCGCAACTGATGGCCCCACATCCGTTTGAAGGTCATCGGCGGCACCACGTGCGATATGATATGCCGCGAGAGAGCGACGTCGAAGCCCTTGGCCGCAATGAAGTTGCCGATCACGAAGTCGTTCGAAAAATACTCGCCGACAGCCTCGTAGCCGCCGATGGCCTTCAGTGCGTCGCGCCGCACCACGATCGTCGGTCCCAGACCGAACCTCATGCCCTCGATCCAGTTTGCGATGACGACTCCGGCTGTCATCTCCACGCTCATACCGATGGCGTTCATCAGCGACCAGAAACCGCCCGTGTTGAGCCCGCGATAAACGCAAGTCAGCATTCCCGTCTTCTCATGCAAAAGCGGAGGAACTACTTGCCTCAGGTAGTCGCCAGCGACGATCACATCGCTGTCGCTCGTAACCATGATCTCCGAGCGCACCTCCTGCGCCATGCGGAAGAACGAATACGCCGGAGGATTCGGCCACGGCGGCTCGCCGGTGACGAAGATGCGCGACGAGCGTTCGGGATGCCGCTCCATTACGCGCCGTGCCAAGGCCAGCGCCGCATCGTCCGCGGTGTCGGCGGCGAACAGAACCTCATATTCCGGATAGTCCTGGGTGAAGAAGCTCTCCAGGTTTTCTTCCAGTTGAGGCTCCAGGCCGTGCAGCGGCTTTAACAGCGACACGAACGGAAGCTGCGCATCGCTTAGCGTGGCTTCGAAAGCCTTTTGCTCTTTGGCGATCGCATGAAAGCGCCTGGCACCGATCAGAGCCAGGATCAGGAACACGGTGGATGAGAGCGTGCCAATTGCAGCAACGGCGGCAATCAAAAGTGCGAACGAATGCATAGGTACACCTTTCCGCTGCCGCTGTTCTCAGCCGGCGATGAAGCGCGCCGCCGCCAGCAGGTCGTCGAATACATGGTCGGGAGCGGCGCTGCAGCGCTGGTCGCTGCCTCCATTGCCGGTCCGCAGAAGCACGGAGCGCACGCCGCAGTTGTGCGCCGTCTGCACATCGCTGGTGCGGTCGCCGATCATCCAGCTTCTATTCAAGTCCAGGTTCAGTTCGCGGACGGCCTGCCGTACCAGGCCATCGTGCGGCTTGCGGCACCCGCATGCAACCTTCAACTCCGGGCGCTCGCCCTCAAACCCTTTGTCCGGATGATGCGGACAAACGTAAATGCCGTCAATGAATGCGCCCTCGCGGCTCAGTTCCATCTCCATATGATCGTGGATGCGCAGGAGTTCCGCCATAGTGCAGTCGCCACGCGCAATCACGGGCTGGTTGGTGATAACCACGATCCGGTAGCCCGCATCGCGCATCCTTCGTATTGCCTCGGCCGCGCCCGGTATCAGCTTCAGTTGCTCGGGCCGCGATATATAGGAGACTTCCTCGTTGATGGTTCCGTCGCGATCCAGGAAGATCGCCGGAGAAGTCACGTCAAGATTCCCTCTGGCCACCGCTCCGCTGCGCAGATCGGCTTCCACGCGGTCCAGCCGCTGTGGCGTCCCTGCGTCCTTGATGTACTCCGGACTGCGGTATCCGTGCAGATGCACGTTCTCTTGGAGCAGTTTCGGAAATACGTGCTTGGCAAAGTCGAGCGGAGCATCGGGAACGGCAAAGCCCCGCAGGGCCGAAGCGTTCAGAACGTAAAGCGCCGCATTGACCTGGTTAGGCAGCAGCGCGCCTTCCGGGTGGGGATACGCATGGATTGCGACCACGCGCCCGTGCTCATCGCTCTCCACCAAATCCGAGTCCTGCGGATGGTCGTTGGGATGCAGGAACAGCGTAGCCTGGGCGCCGCTGGCGGTGTGCGCGGCATACAACCGCCGCAGGGCCACGTTCACCATGGTGTCGCCGTAGAGCACCAGAAACTCGTCCGGCAGTTGGTCGAGCGCGGCGATCACGGCGCCGGCCGTGCCTAGCGGAGCCTTCTCGTCGATGCAGTTGAGCCGCAGTCCCCAGCGCGAACCGTCGCCGCAGAACTCGCGAATCACAGCCGCGCCAAATCCGCACAGAATGGTGGTCTGCTCCACTTCGTACCGCGCCAGCAACTCGAGGTGGTATTCGAGCAGCGCCTTGCCGTTGACCGGCACCAGCGGCTTCGGCAATCCATTGCTGCGCGAGGCCAACCGCGAGCCTTTGCCGCCGGCCAGAATGACTGCATTCACGTTTCGTGCCTTTCTGAGTTTGCCTGTGGCTTACAGACCGGAATGGGTCTTATGCTCTTCTTCGCGCTCAGGGTCCAGCGTTGTCGGGTTGTAGAAGATGATCTTGCTCCCCTCGTTCTCAAAGCTGAAGGGAATCTGGCGCAAATCGCTCAGTGCTTTCTTGACGGCAGGCTGTTGATCTCGGCGTACATAGAGAAGCAGGAAGCCTCCGCCGCCTGCGCCGAGAATCTTCCCGCCTATGGCGCCAGCCTTGCGCGCGGCCTCGTACCAGCCATCGATGGCCGAGTTCGAGATGCCGGTTGTCAGGCTGCGCTTCAGTACCCAGCTCTCGTGTAGAATCTCGCCCACGCCGTCCGGGTTACCGCTCTCCAGCTCCTTGCGCAGGGAGTGAGCGAATTCCACCATCCGATCCATCTTCTGAATGGCCGTCTCCTCTTCGCCCAGAATCCGCGTCTGCCCTTTCAGAATGTCTCCCGCGCTGCGCGTTACCCCGGTATAGAACATCAGCAGATTGCGTTGCAGCTTCTCCAGTATTTGCGCGCGGCAGATAAGCGGCTCCACCTTGACTGAACCGTCCGGATGGAAGTGATACATGCGGAAACCGCCAAATGCCGCGGCAAATTGATCCTGCTTGCCGATGGGGTCGCCGCAAAGATCGATTTCCACATGGCAGGCCTGTTCCGCCAGATCCTGCGGCGCTGCGTGCCGTCCCTGGTAGGCATACAGCCCATTCAGCAGGCCGACCGTAAACGAGCTGGACGAGCCCAGCCCGCTGCCCCTCGAAGGGATGTCGGCATGAGAAGTAATCTCGATTCCCTGCGACGGTCCCAGCATCTGGAGACAGTGGCGCACGATGGGGTGCTGGATCTGGTCCACCCGTTCCACTTCTTCGGTGCGCGAATATCCAATGCGGATGTGGTTGTCGAACTTCTGCTGCAGGGTCAGGTATACGTATTTGTCGATGGTGACGCTGACCACCGCCCCGCCGTTCTGGCGATAATAGCTCTCGATATCACTTCCGCCGCCGGCAAAGCTCAGACGGCATGGCGTCTTACTGATAATCATGCGCGCCTAGTCCGCAACCAGACCCTGGGTCACCAGCCAACCGGCCCGCTTCAAGCCCACTACGGCGTGGATGAGGGCCGTGTGCGCGACTTCCACAATGCCGTAATCGCTCAGCCCGATGTGGAAGTTCACATCGCCCATCTGGCGCAATGGATTGTCGGCCCGAAAGCCGCTCATGGTAATCACGGAGCAGCCAATCTTCCGAACGGCCTTCACGGCTCGCAGAATGCTTTGCGACGCTCCAGAACTGGAAATGGCAAAAAGCACGTCGTCCTCGTGAGCGTGGAAGCGAAGCTGCTCCGCAAAAACTTCCTCGTAGCCGAGATCGTTGCCCAGGCAGGTGAGCGCCGCCGCATCGTTGAAGCACATTGCCGGCATTCCGCCGTTCTTGCTGAAGTCGATTGCCATATGGCTGCAGATGCCGGCCGAGCCGCCGTTGCCGATGAACATCTGCTTGCCGCCGCGCTCCGTCGCTTTCAGCGCAATCCGCAGCGTCTTTTCATAGGCGTCGACGCGGCTGAGCACCTCACCCTGCGGCCCGGTACATTGCACCGTTTCCAGGGCGTTGTAGAGACCCTCAAAATATGAGTCAACGTGGTCCTTCAAAAGTTGCCTTCCAGCGGACTTCAGCCGCGCGATTCTACACTTATTTTAACAGTCCGCAGTAAAAGCCGGCGATTTCAGGGGTGCATGTCCCGGAAACGATGGCGCCTACCCATGTCGAGCCGAAAATCATCCGGATTAGGCAGAATCAGTTAGGGACGTGGTCTGTCTCTTGCTGGACGGCCACGTACATTACATGTAGAAGAGAAGTTCGACTTCGATCTGCGCGTGAGCGAATGCATGAGACCTTGCCTTTTGGGCCCGTGGGGGCTAATCATCTTTCCGTTTTATCTGGTGGTTATCGTACTCATCAGCTGGGTCTCGCGCCGTCGCTGGCAAACTGCAAACGACTATCTGAATGCCTCGCGCTCACTTCCCACCTGGGCGGCAGCACTCTCGCTGCTGGCGTACAACTGCGGGTCGATCGAGGTGATTGGCATGAGTGCGATGGCTGCGCAGTACGGCGTTCAGGCGCTGCACTTTTACTGGGTCGGGGGGATTCCCGGGATGATTTTCCTCGGGATTGTGGTCCTGCCTGTATACATGCGAACAGGAGCGCGCAGCCTTCCGCAGTATCTGGGAATGCGCTTCGGTACCCGGGTCAGGCTATTGAATGCAGGTATATCCATGGCAGGCGCGGCCGGATTTGCCGGAGTGGCAATCTACGCACTTGCTCAAGTGCTGCACGTGCTCCTGGGTTGGAATCTGCCGGTTGGCGCGCTGATTTCTGCGTCCTTGGTGCTTGTCTACGTTCTTGTCGGTGGGCTACGGGCGACAATCTTCACTTCGGTGTTTCAGCTTTTTGTGATGATCGCCGGCCTCACGCCCCTGTTCTTCCTGACGGTGCATTTTACTGCCGCCACATTCGCACAGAGACCTGACCGGTGGCACCTGTGGAGACCTCTTCCTCTGGTCAATCCCAATGCATCACTCGATTGCATCGGTGTTGCATTCGGGCTGGGATTTGTTATCAGCTTCTCGTATTGGTGCACTGATTTTGTGTTGATTCAGCGGGCTCTGACGGCGCGCACGGTCGAAGCGGCGCGCAAGGTACCGCTGCTGGCAGGCTTTGGCAAGCTCGCATTTGGGCCGCTCATCGTATTACCGGGTGTTGCCGCTCCGGCGCTGCTGCGCGGAACGCATTGGTTATCGTTTGACGAAAGCATACCGGCGCTCATGTCGCTCACATATGGGCCAACCCTGCTCGCTGTGGGGACGTCAGCTCTGCTTGCCAGCCTGATGGCGGGACTTGCCGGAAACGTCTCCGGCTTTTCCGCTTTGTGGACGGAAGAGATATACCGCACCTGTCTTCGTCCGGACCGATCCGAACAGCATTACATCCGCACCGGCCGCATCGCAGTCGTCGCATGCTTCGTGCTTGCACTGCTCGCCGCATACACGACTCTTTACTTTCGCGATCTGATGGAGTTTCTCCAGCTTATTGCCGCGATGCTCTATGCGCCTGTGTTCGCTGCTGTGCTGGCCGGTTTATTCAGCAAGAGAATCACGGAACGAAGCGCTCTTGCGGGGATTCTCCTTGGAGTCTTCTCTGCGTTTGCATTGCAGGCGGGCACCTGGATGAAACTCATCCATTTCGGCAGCCAAATGACCTCGAACTTCTACGCTGCCATGTTGAGCTTCGTGGTGACGACGCTGATCTGCGTCTTCTACCAGGGGCAGCGCAACGCGAGAAGGGAAGGCGAATTGCAGGAACCGGCGTTCGACAAAAACATGTTGCATGCCGTTGGCCTTACACCGGGATTGGCAGTGCTGAGCGCGATCCTGCTGGCTTGTTGTCTGCTGCTGAACATCCTGTGGTGGTAGTGTTCTCACTCGCCGGTTTCAACAGGCTCTTCGAATTATTCGTGCAGCGTCAACAGGCTTGGCCGGGCGCTTCGGCGATCCTTGCCCCTCAGCGCGTTGAGAGCTTCTCTCGGAGGATCGGTAGACTGTCGCACGACAAGGCTCGTTTTCACCCGAATCGGATTCAAAGGCCCCCGGATTTCTTCTTCACGCAGTTGCTTTAACGCTTTAAAAGCTGCATGTGCCAGGTCCTCCCTTGACATGCGAACTGTGGAAAGCGGAGGATTCGCGAACTCAGCCAGATGGATGTCGTCGAAGCCTACGACTGACATGTCGCCTGGGACACTGATTCCTCGCTCCGCCAGCACGCGCAAAACGCCGACCGCCATCAGGTCGTTAGAACAGATGATCGCGGTGGGGCGGTTTTGCAGGCTCAGGAAGTAGAGCGCTGCCTCCGTTCCTCCTTCAAACGTGTGGTCGCCCTGGAATACGGGTGCTGCTTTGGGAGGAAGACCGATCTTCTTCACCGACTGAAGGAATGCCTCCTTGCGTCGCACGTTCGTGAGGTGCGGCATCGGACCGCTGGCAAAGCCGATGCGGCGGTGGCCGAGGATGGCAAGGTGTTGCACGGCCTGATTGATGCCATGGGCGTAATCGACCTCAATGATCGATGAACGCGGAGCGTTGGTGCCGACATCAACGGAGACCAGCGGTATATCCTGCGCGATCAACTCATCGAGGAGATGTGATTCTTCACGGAACGTCATCACGGCGACGCCCTCAACTCTGCGCTGTGCAAGCCGCGTGATAAAAATCTTCGCGCGTGCCCTGTTGTAGTTAGTTGATCCGACCATCACTTCGAAATCATTTTCCCCGGCGATGTCTTCGAAACTCTGGACCAACTCCGGGAAGAACGGGTTGGTCATTTCTGAAATGAGAAGCCCAAGTACGCGGCTTCGGCCGGAAACGAGAGCCCGAGCTTGTGGATTTGGGGAGTAACCCAACTCCTCGATGGCTTGCCAGACCCTTTTTGCAAGCCGCTTGTCCACAGTAGACCGGCCATTTGTTACGCGAGAAACCGTCGCGGCAGAAACTCCAGCGCGCTTTGCGACTTCATGAATATCCTTACCGGTACCGCGCGCCTTCTTTGTATCGGTTTTTGGACTTGCCATATCAACCAAATCTCTTTCGTGCGAATTGGTTCTTGAATCGAGAGGGCATTTTCTGCCTTCTCGGTCTCTCAATTCCAGGGTGAAACAAGAACGTGGTCCGATGCTTCGTTTAAGGGCTTAGCGGAGCGCCGAACCTCGGCGAGCCGATTAACGCCCTGATCGGCATACACAGAATTCTACACTGGATGGAAAACGATTTCCTTCACTATCTGTGTTCTGGTAAATGTATTAGCTCCTGCCGGCACCCGTAAATTCACAGTCGGCAATTACAAAACGACACGTTTCAGAACATAGTTGCGCAGATCTCAGGGCGTCAATACTGGTGCCGAAGCAAAGGGCGTGGATTTGGTCTTGACAATCCATGATTGCCTTGTCTATGCTCCAAGGCTGACCTGAGAAATCGTTTTCCGACAGATGCAGAGTCCGTCGGTACGAGATGAAGGCGCGATATCCGGCCTACGCTCCGCGCGAAGCAGTGCGTGCGCACTGCTTCTGGACCATCCAGGCGCGGCGCCGGCGAGTTGTAACTTCCGATTTCAGGTTTCTGGAGGCTTGCTCGTGAACCACACTAAATTCGTCCGCATTCGATCTCTTGCTGCGCTGCTGTGCGCTTTTGCTTGGCTCGCGGCCGCGACCATCTCCTGCCGTGGACAGGCCACTACGGGACAGATTATCGGCCAGGTGGTAGACCCCACCGGTGCATCGATTCAGCACGCCGTCATCATCGCTACCGACGAGACCAAGGGTGTCTCGTTTGCCGGAGTTACAGACGGTGCAGGTAATTACAGCGTGCTGAGCGTGCCACCCGGCATCTATTCAGTGTCGGCCTCCGCACCCGGGTTTGGCGAAGCCCGGTATAGCCATGCCGTTGTGGCAATCGATCAACACCTGGCACTCAACTTCCAACTCAAGATCGGGACTGTCTCAAGCTCTGTCCAGGTGACTGAGGCGCCACCAGTGCTTCAATCGTCATCCGCAGAGGTGGGCACGGTCATCAGCGGTGACGCGATCGTGGATCTGCCGCTGTTCGGCCGCAATTTCTATGACCTGACCAGCCTGGTGCCTGGCGTGAACCCCGGAAACGGCAGCAACATGAACACCTTTAATCTCTCGGTGAGCGGCCAGCGTGAGTACGCCAACTCGATCCAGCTCGACGGCATCGAGTCCACCTCCAATCGCACCCAGGACGTGACCGTCACACCTAACGTGGACTCGGTGGATGAGTTCAAAGTAATGACCGCTGCGTATAATGCCGAGTTCGGCAATGCCTCGGGCGGCGTGGTCACCGTACAAACCAAGGCCGGAACGAATTCCTTTCATGGCGACGCTTTCGAGTTCTTCCGCCCACCGTGGATGACCGCGCGCCAGACAATCCCTGGAGTGAGCGCTCCTCAGCCGGAACCGACTCTTCGGCAGCATAACTTCGGCGGCACATTCGGCGGCCCGATCATCAAAAACAAGTCCTTCTTCTTCGGCGCATACGAGCACATGCGCAACAATGACACCTGGAACTATGTCACCTCAACAATTCCCTACGGGCTGTTCGACATCAATCCGAACGGTGACGTTGACTTCTCGAAGCTGGTGGATCCGAACTCAGGACGGCCTGGAGTGGGCGGCGACGGTAACCCCTATCCGGCGGCGGGAACGGTGGACAACATCTTCGACCCGAATATTGCGGTCCAAAACTACGGCTGGTGGGCTACGCAGTTCCCCGGCAATGTGATTCCTGCCTCGCGTGTCAGCACGGCGGGCATGAACACTATGCTGAATTTCTTCCCCAAGCCGAATCTGACAGGCACATATAACGGGTGGTTCCGCAACTTCCAGGCCCACACGCCCGTGCACCAAGATACCAACCAGGTCGACACGCGATTTGACCAGGTGATCACTTCGAAAGACCGCCTGTACGCCGTTTATCACTGGCAGAACTTCAACTATCTGGCCCACGATGCCTTTTACGGCCAGAAGGTGGTCCCTGGCGCAGGCGATGCCGACCAGGCTACTAACGAAGATTCGAGTGCGCAATCGCTTTCGCTGACTTACGACCGCACCTTGAGCGGAACGGCTCTGAACGAACTTCGTTTCGGCTACCTGCGCTCTACGCAGGATCAGACCAGCCTGTTGAATGGAACCGATTACTCCACGAAGTACGGTTTTGGCAACGTGGCAGTCCCAGGCTATAGCGCTACGATCGGATTCCCCCAGATCTACATGGCTGACGGCTACCTGGCCGGCGGCTCAACGTGGAAGCCCTTCCATGTCAAGGACGAAAACTACGAGATCGACGATTCCCTCACGTGGACTGGAGTATCTCGCCATGAGTTCAAGGTCGGAGCCCAAGTCCGTCTGCTGAATTCGCATCCCAACTTCTCGCTCTTTCCTACCGGATTCGATTACTTCGGCAGTTTTGGCAACGCCGAGACCTCGGCTCAGGCATGGTGGGGATACTACTACGCCGCAGATCCGAGTTGGGTCCTCGACAACGGCTATAACTGGCTGGGCGGGTCTGACATCGCCGACCTGGTACTTGGTTTGCCACTGGATGTCTACATGGGCCTGCAGCTGACCAATCCGCACACCAATAGCTGGAATATGGACTTCTACGCCCAGGATTCCTTCAAGATCACACCGCGTCTGACCATGAACTACGGCCTGCGCTACGAATTTCAGAGTCCCTGGACCGAAGCCAACAACAACATGTCCAACTTTGACCTTGCCAGCGGCAATATTGTGATTGCAGGACGGAATGGTGTCTCCAGCGGCATTATCGAGTCGCGCAAGAACGACTTCTCGCCGCGCCTTGGCTTTGCCTTCGCAGCCGATCCAAAGACCGTGCTCCGCGCCGGCGGCGGGATCTTCTACTCACCCGAGAACGACGGCCGCGAAGACTTCCTGACCAAAAACGCTCCTTTTGCCGTTCAAGCCTCCTTCTCGAATTGGGAATTCAATGTTGCACCATCCTCTCCGCAGGTCTGGCCGTACCAGTTGGACGCCGGTTCGCCGCGCAGCACGGCGATCAACGTTCCACCTTCCGGCTTTATCGAGCCTAAGAACCTGGTGAACGGCAGTCTCGAGACGACTTACGCGATTAATCCGCACATTAAGACCGGCACCACGGGTTCCTTTAACGCAGCCGTTGAGCGTCAGCTAAGTCGCACGATTGCGTTGGATGTTTCCTATGTGGGATCGATTTCACGGCACCTCTCCTACGAGGTTGGTGATATAAACGCGAGTGCCAGCACGGGGGGGCCGAACGGAAATTATGACTACCGCGTCACGCCGTACCTGGGCAAGATCCAGTATCTGACCGATCCCGGCAAGAGCAACTACAACTCGTTGCAGGTGAAACTCACGCGACAGATGGCGCGCAACACCAGCTTCCTGGTCAGCTATACCTACGGTCACAGCCTGGACAACGGCCCCGCTCCCTTTGACCTTGGCAACGGCAACGACCAGCCGCAGAACCCGTACGACCTGACGTCAGAATATGGAACCTCCGACTCGGATGTTCGCCATAACCTGGTCGTCAGCGGCGACTACAGGCTGCCCTTTGGCCGGGGACAGAGCTTTGGCAACAATTGGGGAACCATTCCCGATGCCATTCTGGGTGGCTGGAAGTTCGGCGGCATTGCCATCATGCGCACCGGGACCCCGGTCAACGTCATTCTCGGCGATGATCCCAAATCGGCGCTGGCCGGCCTGCGGCCCAACGTCACGGGCAACCCCAACCTTTCTCGCGGCAAGCGCACCATCTTCAAATACTTCAATACCGATGCGTTTAGCTCGCCACAGATTCCCCAGGGGGCCGCATACGCCTATGGCAACGCCGGACGCAACATTGTCAAGGGACCGAACTACATCAATGTGGATGCATCGCTTGCGAAGGAGTTCGCCATTGAGGGCCGCTGGAAGCTCCAGGTGCGTGCGGAGGCATTCAATGGCATGAATTTCGTGCACTATAGCAACCCCGACGGTGACTTCCAGAGCGGAACGTTCGGACAAATTCTGTACACCATGGGAGATCAGCGCCGTGCGCAACTCGCGGCGAAGTTCATCTTCTAGATCGATACGTTGCATACTGACTGGCCGGCGCGGCAATCGAACAAAGTCGCGCCGGCCATTTACCGCTTGCTCCTGCTGAGGCTCTCTTTCAATGATCCATTTTGAACTTGGCCCTGCGCTGCGTGTTCCGGGCAGGGCCGCTTTGGTTGCTTTCCTACTCCTCGGTCTTTCCGGACTGTCGGGCCGAGCGCAAAACAGCGCTCACTTCGCGTCCCACGCATATTTCATCGACTGTTCTGCAACCGAGCCCGGTGATGGTTCTTCGGCTCATCCGTGGAATAGCCTGAAGCCCGCTGAAGATCGCGCTTTGGCGCCCGGCGATCAGCTCGCCTTGAAGCGGGGAAGCGTGTGTCATGGCAGTTTTTCGCCGCATGGATCGGGAACAAAGCAAGAGCCGATTCGCCTTACAGCCTATGGAGAAGGTCCGCGGCCCCGCATCATGGCTTCATCGAACGATCGCCAGGTGCTCCTGCTTTCAAATCAGCAGTACTGGCAAGTCGATTCGCTCGACCTCTCGGGCGCGAACACATACGGGCTTTTTGTAACCGGCGATCAAGGAACCTTGCGCCACATCTACCTCGAGAATCTATTCGTCCACGATGTAGTGGGTGGCGAGATGAAACACAAGGACAACGGGCTGGTTGTAGTGGGGCCGAGCAGTCTTCACGTGTTTTTCGATGACATCCTGGTAGATGGTGTGATTGCAACACATACGAATCAGTGGGCGGGGATTCTCATCGGCGGTGGTCCCTTTCCTTATGCGCCGGATGCGCCCCTCAACAGCCACGTAGCGGTGCGCAACTCCAGCGTGCAGGATGTTTATGGGGATGGCATCGTGCTCTTCCGCGATTCCGATGGCGTGATTGAAACAAGCACGGCCTGGCAGACGGGAATGCAGCCCACTGAGACGATCGGTACGCCCAACGCGATCTGGACCTGGACCTGCACGGACTGCATTGTGCGCGACAACGAGGCATTCCTCACCGACAGCCCCGGCGTGGACGGCGGGGCCTATGACATCGACTGGGACAACACTCGTAATACCGTCGAGCGCAACTACGCACACGACACGCAGGGCTACTGTTTTGCCGCCTTTGGAGCGGGCTATGTGACCAGCGAGAGTGTGGTCCGCGACAACCTGTGCATCGACAACGGCCAGAGTCCTCGCCTTGCGGCCCTGCAAGGCGCGTTCTACCTGCACACGTGGAATGGCGGCATTATCCGCGGCCTGCGGATCGAGCATAACAGCATCATTTGGAACCCACCGGTGTCCACGGCTGCCGCTATCGTCAGCGACGGAGAAACGGGAGATACACCTGTGTCCTTCGCCGGAAACCGGATCGAGTCGACTGCTGCACACTTCTATCGCAGCAATGCACACTTTGCGCCGTCCGGAAATTACTATCGTTACGACGGAGCCGGCGACGCGATGTTTTCGCTTGGCGACAGGCACGATGTCACACTCGCAGCCATGCAACAAGCCGGCCTTGAGAAGGGGACTACCCTCGAAGAGGGAGCAGCGTCAACTCGTAGCGCACCGTCGCTGCGTCTCGACGCCACGGTTGACTTCGCGCTCGATACAGACGGTCTCCTAGCTCCGGGGCCGCGCGCGCAGCTGATGGTGCTGCGTAGCCTGGCCATGCAATATGGCCCTGCCGCTCTGTCAGTTACGGTGCATCTTCGCGCGAAGGCGAGTTCCGCCGCAGACAAGGTTGCTGAGTCCAATGCCCTGCTCGACCTGGACGCCGGATCGATTCGCTTTGAACACGGTGGCAGGCAGGCCGATGGACTTCGTTTGATTGGAGCCGATGGGCGGCTGCTCCAGGAATGGCATGGGTTCCAGAACGCCGCAACCCTCGGCGGAGCAGTGCGTGCTCTGCTCGGCGCTCCGCGATTCGCTCAAATGCCTCAGACAGCAAAGACGGAGAGTAAGGAATGATCTGGAGAGCAATCGGTCGATGCACATTTCGGTTTGCCGCGGCGATGGTTGCCTGCGCGGCTCTTTCGGCGCAAACCGAGCCGCCTCCACCCGCACTCTCGGCGCCGATCTCGGTTTACAACAACTGGTCCTCCTACGATGAGCTCTCCGATAACATTCCGCTGACCGAGACGCTGGCCATGCGCGAACTGGACGAACTGCTGCGGCTGAAAAAGGCCGGCGTGCGTTTCGACTATTACATGATGGACGCCTTCTGGTTTGCGCCGGACGGCGGTTATCGCTGGTGGCGCAAGCCCAACTGGCCCAACGGACCCGATGCGTGGATCGAAAAGTGCCGTGCGAATGGTGTGCTTCCCGGCATGTGGTTCAGCACCAACACGCTGGTAAAAATTCAGGCCGCACCGGTGTGGAAGGATTCACTCAATAAGGACGGCACCGCAATGTCGTTCTCTGAGGGCGGCTTCCTTCCCGACTTCATGAACGCGCTGCAGTACTGGTACGACCACGGCATCCGCATGTTCAAGTTCGACTTCGTTGACCTTTCGGCAGCCACCCCGGCCACCGCCGCAAGACTCAGCAAGGCCGAGATCAAGGAGCGCAACGCGGCGGCATTCCGAGAGGCTTTGCGCGTCTTTCGGGAAAAGAATCCTGAAGCGGTGCTCCTCGCTTTCAATGGCTTTGGGGGTGATCTGGACAACACTGTCGACAGACTGCCTTTTCGCGACCCCACCGACCTGCGCTGGCTCGAAGTTTTCCAGATGGAGTACACGGGAGATCCGCGCCCGTCCGATGTGCCCGAGGCCAACTTCTGGCGCTCCATGGACATTTACGGCGATCACATGGTGCGGCGCTTTGAGCAATTGGGCTTCCCGCTCGAGCGGATTGACTCCACCGGCTTCATGGTGGGCAAAACGGGTACGATCTACTACCGCGCCATGAACGCCTGGAAGGGCGCCTTCCTCCTGATGATGGCGCGAGGCGGCTGGGTGAACACCGTGCACGGCAACCTGGAACTGATCAGGGGCGATGATGTCCAGTGGATGGCCCGCGCACAGGCGCTCTTCTTCGAGTTGCAGGGACTTGGACGCATCCGCACATTTGGCGGTATACCCGGCGATATCGAGCCTTACGGCTTCGGAGGCATCACCACGCGCGGAGAGGTCTACGTGGTCGTAAACCCCGCGCAGAACATCGCCACTGTTGCGCTGCCAAAGCTTGCGCCTGGCCAGCTTACTCCCGGCACAGGGAGGGTGCTGTTTCGCGATGCCGGATTCACGCCGCGGCTGAGCGGCAACAGGATCACTCTCGGTCCCGGCCAGATGGCCATGGTGGGATTCGGAGCATACGCAGCGCCGACCTACGATTTCGGAGTTCAGGAAGACGTGGTCATTCCCAGCGTGATCAATCCACTCACGGCTGATTTTCACACCGCTGCGCCGGGTACAATCGAGGCCAGCATTCAGCCGCCAGGAAACGGTGTGCTGCGGGTGATCATGCGCCAGCGCACTCCCGACGGGTATATCCGCCGCACCTGGGCCGGCGGCCCGCCCAACGGCGAAAACATGGGCAAGGTCTTCACGATTGAGGCCACGCAGGAGGGCCGATCCATACCCGTCAAGATCGATTACGACAAGATCATTTGGAGCGGGCTTTCCTGGGCCGTGGGCGAAATCAAAGCTGCAGACCTTGCGCCGGGCAAGCCTGTTCAAATTCGATTCCACTCCGCAGAGAAGGATCCCGTCCGACTGGAAGGCGCGGCCTACCAGGTGGTGTATTGAGCGCGCATGAAGACCATGGCCACGGCGGCGCTGCGCCGCTCAACAGGGTTCGGGTGTGATTCAGGGACAAAGATGACTGAAGCGACGAAAGTGAAACGCTGGTTGGTATGCGCAGGCTGGGGAGTTCTGGTCCTCGCGGCATCGGCGACAACGGCAGGTGCTCAGCAGTTCGCACTCAAAGATGGCGATGCCGTGGTGTTCTATGGCGACAGCATTACAGCACAGCGTCTCTACACGAAGGACGTGGAGGACTTTGTTCTAACTCGCTATCCCCGGATGAATGTCCGGTTTGTGAACGCGGGTGTTCCAGGAGATACGGTGCGCGGAGGCTACGCGGGGACGGTGTCCGAGCGCGCACGGCGCGATGTGGAGCCATTTCGGCCCACCATGGTCACCGTGATGCTGGGAATGAATGACGGAGGATGGGGACAGGCATCTCCGGAGATTGATGCTGCCTTTCAAAGCGGATTTCGCACCGTACTGGATGAGCTTCGCAAGGCGGCGCCAGGCGCGATAATCACGCTTATCAGCCCCACTCCTTACGACGAGATTACGCATGGTACCGAGTTCCCCGGTTACTCGCGCGTAATCGACAGCCTTGCAGAGGATGTGACAGGAATCGGCGATCAGTTCCGGGCGTCGGGAGACAAGAAAGTCCTTGTGGCGAATTTCAATCGCCCAATCACGCATGCGCTGGAGCTTGCGAAGGCAGAGTCTCCGG
>Ga0326728_10009074_pt1 | contig 24178 bp, 23 predicted proteins | sample MB3enrmetagenome_FD_207602 | JGI IMG/M metagenome (GOLD analysis project Ga0326728, IMG submission 207602) | Lab enriched peat soil microbial communities from McLean, Ithaca, NY, United States - MB31MN | ecosystem: Environmental > Terrestrial > Soil > Wetlands > Peat | place: USA: New York... | reverse complement strand
GACGCTCAGCGGCGGTGCGCTTGGGGTCGAGTAGGAGCCAAGCGGCGTAGAGGTCTTCGTGAGGATGCCCAGGACTGGCGGAGAAACGGTAGACACCCCGAGTAGGTGAGACGAGCCGACCGTCGCTTACCGCCCTGCGGAGAGATACGTCCGTGATGAAGGCCGTGGCCTGTGCGCGCGTCACGTAGCCTTCCTGCCCGTTGGCGATCTCGGCTATGTCTCGCAGCCGGTAGTTCACACTGTCAGTGTAACATAACTAACTCATAGAGTCAGCTTTGTCACAGGTGTGAGACCCCTAACTTCCCCTGTCAGGGTCAGGGCCCGACAGCTCTGGTCCTGCCAACCGCGACGGCGGGACGTATGGCCAATCCTGCTCCGGCCTGTATCAGAGCCTTCACAAGACCCAGCACGATACAGAGTAATGGGTCCGAAAGGCCGACTATAGCCTTGACTGCCAGTCAGCAAATGTACCGTCCGCCTGGTACTGCCCAGTACGCGTCAGTCCAGGTAAATCGGCAATTCCGCCGCAGTCACCGTCCGCCTAGTTATGTCCAGTCCGGCTAAACGTAGCCAGTATGGCTATCAACTTGGCTACATTTTCGGACATAACGAAAGCACCTACGAAGCAGAGGCTCGAGCCGGTAAGGCGTTCTTCCCGGGCTACCGCCGCCCTGGCATCACCGGAGGCATCATCGGTCCGCGCGGCTTGCGAGTGCGCGGCTCGTAGGGTCTCATCGCAAAGCCTTGGACATGGCGTCCGCCGCCTGCCTGTTGGTCTCCGGCGACACATGGCTATAGATGTCGGCGGTGATGCGGATGGAAGCATGACCGAACACGCGGGACACGACCTCGATGGGAACACCTTGGGCAAGCATGATCGTCGCGGCAGAGTGGCGCAGGTTGTGCCACGGCATCGAGGGAAGCCCCAAGTTGGCGCTCACCCGGCGCCAATGCTTTCGAATGTTCGAGTCGTACAAGGCCGTGCCATGCGCACTCGTGAAGACGAGATCGTCGGTTCCTTGTGTCCCTTCGAGGTTCTGGCGGACCTGGTGAACCTGCAGAGCCTCCATGGCCTGCGGGGTGAGCGGCACACTGCGTCGTGACTTGTCCGTCTTCGGGTCGGTGCGTTGCCTGATCTTGCGATCGAGTGTGCCGGTGACCGTGAGAGTGCCGGCTTCGAGGTCGACGTCGGACCACCTGAGCGCCAGCAGCTCTCCTTGACGTAGACCGGTGTGGATCGCGACCAGGTAGAGAGGCAACAGCCTGTCGTCGTGTAGGGCGTCGAACAACTCTTTGGCTTGGTCGGGTGTCAACACTGGCCGTTCGTCCACCTTTACCCCGGGGGCGTCTGTGAGAGCCACGACGTTGCGAGCGACATAGCCCCTGCGCTCGGCTTGTCCGAGTGCCCGGCGCAGGATCGTGCGGGCGAGTCGTTGTGTGTTGCCGCTCTTCCCAGCTTCGGAAAGCGTGCGGCCCATCTTCTCGACGTCTTCAGGTGTGATCCGCGCAAGGCGGAAGTGGCCTAGATGTGGCCGGACGTAGAGATTGACGACCTCCCTGTAGCTGCGCCGGGTCGACGCCTTCAGCTTGCCCGTGGCATCCAGACCGTCCAACCACTGGTCGAGCCACGCGGACACGGTCATGTTGCCGCCCGTCGTGACGATGCCCTTGTCCCTGGCGTCCTGGGCCGTCTTGAGCTTGGCCTGAACTTGTCTCTTGGTCGAGCCGTACACCGTTTTGCGAAGACGCTTGCCGTTCGGACCCTTCCCGAGTTCGACTGTGGCAACCCAGCGGCCGTCGCTCTCCCTCTGGAAGATGCCGCCCTCGCCTGATCCTCTTCTGGCCATCTACTCCCTTCGTCCCAGGGCCGCTCGCCGACCGGTCTGAAGCCTACTCAGTCAGGACGTTTTCCGTCTACCAGCTTAATCCACAAGGCTTTTCTCCCCTATTGCTTGGCTACACTTGCACAAAGCGGCGGCGGTGTTTTAAGAAGTCTGTCGAGTGCCGGCCGTTACTCAATGAGCTGCGACCTAACCGGATCACCGGTGGCTCGCCAGAGGCAGCTGCCAAATTCGCCTCGCAAGGTGAAGTGTGGCCTCCATCCTTCGACTGGTGTCGAGACCGAGGCTCCTCACTCAGCCCTCTACGCCAGCAATACTCAGCCGCTTGTCGGATCGCACGAGACAACTGCGATCAATATGACGACTCGCGGACAACTCCACGAGTCGAGCCAAGAAACCTCGATCCCACGGCTCCCGAACCGTCTTGATCTGAGTGACGCGCGGCGTTGGTTGCGATCGGCCTTCGGAGCGACGTCCTGTCTCCGCCGAGTGGCCCCGACCGACACTCGGCGCCCCGTTGCTAGCGAGCAGCCTTCTTGTGACGGATTGCTCGCGCGATATTAGGGGCAGCTTCCCGACTGAGGCGGTCTCGAGCCTCCTGCTCGTAGTGCTCTGTGGCAGCCAGCAGCTGCCCGACCACTAGAAGGGCGTCAGCAGCTCGGACACCGTTCCCCTCTTCAAACGACTCGGGTGAGATCAGTTCGACGACCTGCCTTTGGAGGGTGCTTTCAGGGGGCAGGCGTATTCGCGCCTCGGAAACCACGGCGTCGACGAGCGGCAGTGCGATGCCGGTGACTTCTTGCTCCGGGTCCCGCTCAACGAGGTACTGAAGGTCGTGATGCAGCTGCCGGAGCTGATCTACAAGAGCAGCCATGCCAGCAGTATCCCAGAGTCGTGGGCTCTTCGGGCCTCCGGTGCCCAGCTGCGAGACTGGTGGTGGCCGACGTGTGTCGGTCTATCCGATTCGCCCAGGCAGCTACACCAATGCCCTTTCGACGCCGGGGTGGTCGGCCATTCGTTAGTAGGCCGGTCTACCCCCACGGGTTGACTCGCCGCGCTGCTCGAGCAGGCTGCAAGTAACCAGGATGCGCAGGGTCGGGAACATGGACGCGCTGTCCCGCCATCCGCGTCGCCTTCTCAACGCCGTAGCTACCGGCGAACTCACCGCAGAACGGCTCGACCTTCCTCGGATGGCGAGCAATCACCATCAAGCGGGTGTCGTAGCGCCCGAGGCAGTCCTAACAGTCAGGACGTCGACGGTCGCTGAAGGGAGTCGATGACCACCGATATCGAGCCCCTCGCGAGCGCCCAGCCAATCAATGCGAGCAGCGCGAGCCACTCGCTCTCGTCGAGGCAGCGTAAAGCCCCTGTGCTTCCCTGTGTCACGCGTTGCTCGGGAGAGAGAGGGACGGGACGAAACAGCAGCCGAACGGGGCTCAACGGGCTGACAGTGCATTACATCCGCCAGCCACGCGAAACCCGGATGAAGGTCAACGGTGGAGTTGCCACCGGGCAGTAAACTGAGCGGGATTTCTTTTCGAGCGAGCGGTCTAGGAGGGGATCATTCGGCTGTGACTGAACGAATGTCAGCGGGCGCTTTCGCCCTGATATTCAGCACCCGTGCACCCCGGCTGGCATGGTTACTGGGGGCCGGGGCCTCGGCGGCAGCCGGTATCCCAACTGGTTACGACATGATTTTGGACTTCAAGGTTCGGCTCTTCGCCAAGGAGACCAAGCTTCCGAGGCGAGAGGTCGATCCTGGGGATCCCTTGTGGGTCGAGCGCATCACCTCTTATTTCGATGACGCTCACGGTTTACCCCCTGCGGGCGCTCCGGAGGAGTACGCGGCAGCTTTCGAAGCCGTGTATCCGGACGCCGCAGATAGGCGCCAGTACATCGAGGACGCCATCCGGCAAGGAAGTCCCTCTTACGGCCATCGGGTGCTGGCAGCCCTAATTGCTAGCCATCAGGTGCCCTGCGTCTTCGAAACAAACTTTGACCCGATGGTCGAAAACTCGGTGACGGTGGCAGATGACCTTCTGCCGGCCGACCAGCGGGTGCATCTCACGACAGCCGCGATAGATAGCGCGGGGCGGGCTGACCGGTGTTTGCGTGAAGGATCGTGGCCTCTGTTGGCCAAGTTGCATGGCGACTACAAGGAGGACCAACTCAGGAATAGCTCTGCTGAACTCCAAAGCCAGGACGCGGCCATGCGAAATGTCCTGATCGGATGCCTCAGGCGCTTCGGTCTCGTGGTTGCCGGCTACAGCGGACGAGATGCGTCAGTCATGGCCGCCCTCCGCGAGGCCGTGGTTGACAGCGCGTTCGCAGGGGGGCTGTTCTGGGTTACCAGGCCCAGAGCGGCACTTCTACCGGCAGTAATGGATTTGCTGGAATTTGCCGCAGTTAAGGGTGTCGAAACCTACATCGTCGAAGCCGAGACCTTCGATGAGCTCGCCGGAGAGCTAGACAGGCAAGCGGACTTACCCCAGCCTCTGGTTGAGCACGTCCGAGCGGCTCGGCCAGCGGCACGGGTTCAACCTGTCACCGTCCCTACCAAGTCGGTTGCGCAGTTCCCGGTGCTACAGTGCTCGGCTCTGCCGATCCTGGAGTTGCCGACGATCGCAAGACGCGTCGTCTTGTCCAAAGAGTCGACAACCCCGGCACTGCAGGCACTTCTCCGGGAAGCCGGTCTTCGCAAGCACGCGATCGCTTGCATAGGGCGCGAGGCTGCCGCGTTCGGTCGCGATGCTGAGCTGCTCAAGGGCCTATCGCCCCTGGATCCAAAGCTTGATGGTGAGATGCCCCTGGACCCACTCAACGACAGTTGGGCGCTCGGCCTGCTCTACGACGCCCTAACGAGGGCACTCTGTCGCACCCGTCCACTCATGCCCCAGCTGCGCCACCGAGGCCACCAACTCGTTGTTCGGCCACCCGACAACTCAAGAGATGACGAATACGCCTTGCAGGACCGAAGGCAGCTCAAAGGCTTGAAGGATGCTTACGACAAGGCTCTGACCGGAACTGTCGGCACCCTCTCCCTGCCTTATGCAGAAGCGGTCCGGTTGCGTCTGGAGCGGAGACTGGGCCGCTGGTGGTGCGTGTACGACCCCTTTACCTGGATCGACTTTCCGCGCCACCTTCCACGAGAGCACAGCGGTTCCGAGCCGGCGACCAACGGGGAAGAGACTCTCGAAGACCACGATCCTGAAGACGAAGAAGACCCCGAGCGGCGAGAGATGCTCCTAGTCGCAGCCGACTGGAGGAGGGAGCGGTGGGCGACGCGCCATAACAGCGCCTGGGCAGCAATACTCCAAAGCTGGTCGAAGCTTCTCGCTCCCGAGAACGAGCCGATCATCTCCTCGTTCGGACATGAGGCGGCCGACGGTCACAACGCCACCTTCATGCTTGGTACGTGGACAGCGTGGAGCCGACCAAGTCAGTTTGTCCAGTGACGACAACCACGCCTGACCCCTCTGGTGCCGGCTCGTCGAGGCTCCCACCGTATTCCTCTGTGAAAGAGCCATCCCTCCAGTTTGCGGCCAACCGCTCCGACGCCCGCGACATCCACCCACTTCGAGGTCTGGACAGATACGGCCCTTACACGATCGCCGCTCTCGCCCAGTACACCCCAGCAATCCGTATTGCGACCGTTGGCCCGGCGTTCGGGCAGCCTGATGTCAAGGAGTTGTTGAACAGCCTGGTCCGAACGCACAAGCCGAGTGACCGTCCGGATTATGTGCCGGAGTACAGGGGATTCGAGTCCATCTTTCGCTTGAAGCTCAAGCGGGCAGAGCCCGACGCGACCCACATCACGTGGCCCGGGAGTCTGGACGGTATGGGTTCAGCTGGAAAACCTCAAGAGCGGGTAGCAGAAGTTATCGCTCAAGCTGTAGCTCAGCTGGCGACGGTTCGGTCGGAGTTTGACGTCGCTGTCGTCCACTTCCCGGACTCATGGGGCCCAGGATTGCGCGGACGCGGCTTCAGCGCCCACGACCAGTTGAAAGGTGTCGCCGCCCTGGCCGGCATTCCAACCCAGGTGGTAAACGACCGGGTCTTCAGTTTCAACCTCAAGGCGTCCCGGTCTTGGCGTCTTGGTATCGCCCTCTACGTCAAAGCCGGTGGTGTGCCGTGGAAGCTTGCTCCGTTGTCCGGTGTGCCAGACGCCACCGCCTACATAGGCTTGGCGTATGCCCTGAGAGGTGATCCAAAGGAGGCCCGATTCGTCACCTGTTGTTCCCAAGTCTTCGACGCCGACGGCGGCGGCATGCAATTCGTCGCCTACGACGCCAATGACCCGATGGAGGATACTGATCAGGCCCGCCAGAACCCATACCTGTCTCGCTCAGACATGCGCGCCGTCCTGGCCCGGAGCATGCGTACCTACCAGAGTAGAAACGGTGGCAACCTTCCCCACCGAGTCGTACTGCACAAAACCACCCCGTTCCGAGATGAAGAGCTGGCTGGCGCGGCTGACGCCCTCTCAGCCGTCAAGGAGATCGAATGCCTCGAGATAACCACCAGCGTGGCCTGGCGGGCGGTTTGGCTCCAACAGGGACGCTCTGACGGGGGCCCGCGAAGTGAGCCCCACCCCTGGCCGGTGCCAAGAGGCACGCTAGTTCATGTCTCGGGCACCTCGGCCCTGCTGTGGGGCGCTGGCAACACTCCCGGAGTTTCTACGAAGGGAAACTTTTTCCAAGGCGGTAAGAGCATCCCGCGTCCCGTCCTGTTGACCCGCCACGCTGGTTCTGGTCCGCTCGAATTGGCCGGATTGGAGACGATGGCACTTACGAAGATGGACTGGAACAACGACGCCCTGTACGACCCGGTGCCAGTGACTTTGCAGTACTCAAAAGTGCTCGCTCGTACCATCGCCAACGTGCCATCCCTGCCTAGGGCCGAATACCCCTACCGCCTGTTCATGTAACTCCGCGAGAGCCCTCGCGTCGAATGACCGTGCGGCTGTATCGACCCATACCGGCCTGCATGACATCGAACGCGACCTAGCCGCACGGGCTGTCCGCGAGGCTGAATTCGCCAGAGGCCATAATCGCTGCCTGGAGGCGCCGATTGTCACAACAGCGCAGGTGCATGCCTCGAGACCTACCATCGTGGACTGATGACCGGCACAAGCCTGGAAGCCGACCTCAGGAACTGCATTCAGAATGGCACTGCGCTACTCGTCGTGGGCGCCGGCGTCGCAGCCGCCTCGACTTCACAGCCTGTAGCAACCTGGTGGGGACTCCTTGACCACGGTATTGGACGAGGCATCGAACTGGGCAGAATCAGCGAGGACCATGGCGTGGACCTCGAGCGACAACTAAACGGCACAGACGTCCACGATTGGCTGCGGGTGGCTGATGCAGTCACGACAGCGCTCGGAGGACGAACCGGAGGGGAGTACGAACGCTGGCTCCGAGAAACGGTCGGTGGACTCAAGCCCGAGCGTACGGACCTGTTGGAAGCGATAACCGGCATGCGAGTTCCACTTGCGACAACCAACTACGACGACTTGCTCGAAGGCGCCACTGGCTTCGGATCGACGACCTGGCGACAGCCGAATGTATTCCAGCGCGTTGCTCGAGGAGACGAGCGAGCCGTCCTGCATCTCCATGGCTTCTGGGGCGACGCAGAGTCGGTCATTCTAGGAACTGAATCATACGATGAAATCCTTGCTGATCCATTTGCGCAAACGGCGCTTCAATCGTTCGCCTTCTTGCGAAGTTTCATCTTTGTCGGCTTCGGTTCCGGACTCGACGATCCGAATTTCCGGGCACTTCGAGCCTGGATGCGACAGGCACTGGCGCGCTCCGAATACAGGCATTACCGCCTCGTTCTCGAATCAGAGCGTCAGGCGGCGCTCGACCTGCACACTCCCGAGGAGCGCATCGTTCCCGTTGTTTTTGGATTGCGGAACGATGACCTTCAGATATTCCTGCGTGAACTGGGCAAAGCGCCGGCGGTCGTTGCGCTGATCGCTGTGGAAGCGAAATCGCGAGTGATTGACCAAGAGCAAGCGTTGGCGCGATCGCGTATCGCTGAGCGATTCATTGCCTTAGGGCTCGACCGATCACAAGCCGAGGATCTAGCAGCCGACTCGTCCATCGGCGCGTTTCCTGGTTCACTTGGAGAGTCCAAAGTGGTGCTCGTCACTGGTGATGCCGGAATCGGCAAATCGACGGCTGCAGACCGCTTATACATCGACCAGCTTTTGCTTCTTGCCGCGGGGGATAACAAGCGCGTGCCGGTTCTCATTCGAGCACGCGACATCTCTCCCGGAACCATCGACACCGTCGTAAAGCGCTCCTCTCAATTCGGAGACCCAGCGACGTACGGTGCCGTGGTCATAATTGATGGTGCTGAGGAGCCAGGACCGTCGACCGTCCTTGGTCTCATTGACGACGCACTGCTACTCGTATCAGAGTGGACCAGTAGCGTCGTCATCGTCTTCTCGAGGGAATCTCCTTCTGAGGACCGTCTCGGTGTCGCAACACTTTCGATGCCGCGACTCACAGCAAACCAGGTGCAGGACCTTCATCAACGCATCACCGGTCGAGAAGCCGGCGTGTGGCTTTGGGATACATCTGAGGACCTCGGTTCTGACCTCCCCGCCTTCGTCATTCTCGCGAGCGTCTTCTTGGATGACGACGAAGCTCGTTCCATGACAAAGCCTGCAGCAATCGAGCGCATCGGCGGAATCCTCGTCGACCGAGCGATTGCAAGCTCAGCCGTCGGACGAGATTTTTTCCAACGACTAGCAGCAGCATGGATCAACTCGTCGGGTCAGGTTACGGTTCCTGAAGTCACATCTACGTTTGAGGAACGCGGTGCAATCTCTCGAATGTCCGCGATCGGAGTCGATGCGCTAGGTCGAATCAACTTCCGGGTACCCGCGATAGCCTGGTGGCTCGCATCCGAGTACCTCATGGAGGATCTCTCGCGTCTGGAGCCGATCGCAGCCGATGCCCGGATGCTTCACCTTTGGTCACCTGCGATCGACACAGTCCTGAACTCGGGGCAGGTGAATGTCATTCGCGACCTCTTGGAGAAACTCGCCACAGAGGCGCCAGCATTCGCCGCCTCGAAGGTCCGGCGAGCTTTCCATCGGAAGATAGACGGCTTACACGAATCGGAGACAGTTGGTCGCGTTCAAACAGCGATGCAGTCGTGGGTAAAGGGCATTGGTCCACTCGCTTCGGCCATCGTTCCACATGTCAGCGACGGGAAGCTCGCTCAACTTGAGGTGCGCACAAGTGGCTCGGGGATCGACATGGCATGGCGAGACGTGCCGTTCGCTATAAGGACCCACCTGAATTGGCCCGTCGCGGGGGAGCTTTGGGAATGGTCTCTAACGCTCGAGGATCTCAAGAGGAGACTGGCGGCAGTGCTCAATACGGGTTTGCCGGCCCCAACCGACGTCTTGCGACACGAGCTTGAGTACCGCTTGGCCGTTCAGCTTACGCACGCGCCACGCGTGGCGAGCATGGCGCGCCCAATCGACTTAGCTGAGATCCAGGCAGCGGCAAACGGAGATCTGCCCAATGTCCACCTCCTGAACCCGAACAACCTCGCCGTCGCAATCACCATGGCTCGACTCCTCGTCGAGCGACTCGTAGCGGATGGTAGGTCCCAACTTGATCCGCCGTGGCCACCCGGTGACCAGACCGAGAACATCCAGTGGGTGTGGGACGGATGGAGCATCGAGGCGCTGCTCGAACGCGGCCGACTCGTCAGCGTGGCTGCGCTTGACGCATACCGAGCACTCGTCGATCGATGGTTTCCGGCTTTCACGGGTCAACTCCGGCTGTCGTCCGCGTGGCCCGTTCGGCTGACATCGACGGTCGAACGAGACAGCAGATCGGGATGGCCGGAGGTAACGTGGAAATTCGAGCCGCTCCCCCTAGGAGCGGAGATCGAGGTCATCTGGCAGCAGGGACGCGTTCAAACAGACCTATTCCCCCGCGATGTGCGGGAGACGGTTCTTCGTCGACGTCCCGATCTCGAGGGTCGGTATCAGACCTCGATCACCTTCGGCAATCTCGCCCTCTTCGAGCTGGACCCTGCAACCGGCCTCGCATACGGCTGGCTCTGGGAAGATCTCCAAGAATGGAATTGGAGCACCGGAGCGCGTAAACAGCTCTCGTCACATGACTGGGCAACCATGGCCCGTCAGTCGCTTCAGGCACTCCTCGGAATTATGGTTTCGCAGCCATAGCGTGGTTGCCGACAGTGAGGAAGTGCAACAGAGGCGCTGGTGTGAATGCTGCCGCGATCGTTATCTACCGGGCAGCCCCACGCGTAAGAGCGCGCCGAGGCCGGTCGCGCGGCAGGGGTAGGCTGCCCGAGGACGCAGGATCGGCCGTCCCGGCCGGAGGCGTGTGCATGCCGAGAAGGCCATCCATACCTGCCACCAGGACTTTCTGTGCCATGCCGCACGGGTGGATACCTATCGAAGCGCGGTCAGTTGTTCACGCGCCCCAGTTCATTGAGAAGAGCCATTTAAGTGGCACCCTTCAGCATTTTTTTGGGGTGTACGTACCCCGGACGTTTCGCACCACATGTACCACCATCGGCGTGCGAAGTGCGGACCTCAACTGACCGAATCGCCACGGTCTCTAGGCTCGTCGTTCCGAACGACTCCGCCACAACCTGATCGGACTACATCGACGTCAATGAACTCAGCCAGGACTGCATTAAGAGACCACAGCGGATTCCACGCAAGGAGGGCTGAGTCCGTCGACAACCGATACGGGCCGTCAATATCGAATCCCTCATCTCCGTCCCAGACTCGAAGGGTTGGGTCGTAAGCACAGGTAAGTACCACGCTCAAACCGTTCGGAAGAGCCACCGCTGCTCGCCACCCGTCATCGTCCCAATCGAACTCGACTGCCAAATTGGCAGCACCAGTCGCGAGAATTGGAATCGTGAGTCGATCACCGATCGCCGGGGCTTCAACATCCACGCCTGGGAAGAGGCTAAGGACCTCGAAGAACTCGATAGCTGCATCAAAGCTTTCTGCGTAAAGGGTTTTGTCTCGAATTACTCGGAGCGAGCCTTCGGCCACCCCGTCGCTGATGGACCCGCTCTCACGTCGAAAGACCACTTCGGAGGCCAGAACAACGTCGAACAGCGTCGCGAATCGCGACTCAAGTCGGCCGTCGTTGTCAAGCCGCCACGCAACGAGATCGATAGTCGCGCTAAGGAACACCTCTGCGGTCACTGTGCCTCTTGTGCCGCTGGCCTTCACACCATGAAGACCCACGAGTGGGCCGAACCACGACGGCGAGGCATCGACCTGGACAATTTCGTCGGAGGCGTGCTCACCGAAGAGCTCGTCCAGAACGGGGGGCGACGGGGTCATGTCGCCGAGCAAAAGCGCCTCTTCGAACAGATCGGCACGACCAAGGTTCGCGACGAACTCCACGATGTCCGCGGTGGCCCCCGGGAGGTCAGTTGGATGCACAAGTAGGCGTCGCCGGAGCATGAACAGGTCGCTGACAAACGCTGGCGAGCCATCCCAAAGTTGCGTCGCTGCTGCTCGGACTCCGGCATCGTTGGACGCGATCACCAGCATCTGGTGATCTGGCCAGCGGTTATGAACGTCTCTTAGCCACGCGCTGTCCGCTGCACCCGTCTTGACTCCCGCCCGTGTGCTGCCAAGTCCCCGCTGAAGGACTTGGTCGCGCAGCCCTTCCCGTGCGCTGCCTGGGGTCGTGGGCAGCACGTGCAACCCCTCGATGGCTTCGAGCTGCTGCAAAATCATCTCCTGGACGCGCTCTCTGGAGTCCGAGGGGAGCTGTGGTAGAGGCAAGCCCGCGCGAACGAGGGTGCGCGCCGCCGACCGGTAAGAAGTTCTCAGCTCCTCGAACGTCGAGGCCACATGCTCGGCAAACTCCCACGCTACGACTTCGGGAAGAACAACCTCGATATCCTCGGTCGCGAGATCCTTTGCCAGATCCTCGATCGCAGCGAGGTCGGGGTGTCCATCCGACTGGGCATTCGTATCGATCACCACAGCCTCGAGCTTGTCCGGATCAAGGACGGCTTCGTCTCGCCTTCTCCCAACTCGTCGGCCCATCGTCGAACCGTACATCCGACACGGCCGGTGTGACAGGAGTTGGGCTGCTCAGCAGCTCCGACGTCCTGACCTGTCGGTGGCGAGAACGCCCGATATTCCATTTGTCGTGTCGTGAAGTCGAGCAAAGACCTCGCCCGCGATTCCCTCGCAAAGCTCATACGTGGGCCGCATAACATCGCCGCTCGCGGCATCGAGCCACGGGAAGTCACTCAGATGCCGACCAGGGTGGGCGAGGACGTTGCGCAGGAGGCGAACGAAGTCGACGGCGTCGCTGACGTCACCCTCGACAAGTGTCCCCGGATCGGCGGACGTCCTGCGGTCCGTGGTGCTCGTGGGTAGCCAGCCGGCACTGGTAGCAATACCGACCAGCTCGGCTAACCCCAGCTCGGTGAGCGGGCGCTTACCGGTCGGCCAAAGTTGCGCTACCCGAAGCTCTGGCTCCATGCAGACCACCGTCCCGAGGAGCGCCGCTTCGATCGACGCGCCGATGAGGATGACCGCCGACCGCCAGGCACCGATCTTCGCGGTCGAGCTCGCCTCCTCGTAGAGGCTGCCGGCAAGGTTCACCAGGGCCGTCAGTTCTTCGGCTCCGATATTCGTCGCTTCGTTTGGTGTTGAAGTCATCGCTACCGGCTCCCTGTCGGATTCGAGTGCCAGAGTGATGCGTCACTCTGAGCCGGCTCGACATACAGGAAATCGCTCCGCATCGGATCAGCTTCGCGCCGCGGTGTGTTGCTCAGTTCCGCCGAGTGACGTGGTGCGCAAACCGCCATCCGCGATGGCCGAGAGCCGTGTCACTCCACGACGATTCGGGGGGTGCGCAGGCTCTTGAGGTCCTCCGGAGTGAGGATGAGCGGCTGGAGCGATTCGAGTGCGCGCTGCACTTCGGCGGAGGCTTGGTCGACCATCGCTCGCTCGTCGACTCGCCGGCCACCTTCGCGCGCCAGCTCGCGGCACTGCGACAGCTCGTCGTGAGGAAAAGCCGTAAGGGCTCGGCGCAGCAAGTTCACACCGCTTCGCCACTCCTCGACATGCTGCTCCTCGGGCGCCAAGCCCTGTCGGTGCGCGTACGGCTTCAGTCGCTCGACAAGCACCGCGAGGTCGGTGAGGCGAACTCGTTTCCTGTCGACCCACGGGTTTCCGTCCGGACGGTGCTTCTCCCAGACGGCCTGTTTGGTTCTCCCGACCGCGTCAGCGATCTTCGACCATGAGGTGCCGTTCGCGCGGGCTCGCAGAACAGCCAAGTCCTCGATGTCGCTGAGCAACGATTGCAGTCGACCGGCTGCTCGCAGCGTCGCGATCGGGTCGCTGGCGTGGTCGCGCAGGATGAATTGAAGCAGCGCCGGGGGAGCCACGCTTTTCTCTTCGAACGGGTCATCGAATCGGTGTGGAGTCATCGTTCCGTCAGGGTAGCCTGACGCTCAGACGTTCGTCAAGGTTCCTGACGGCAACTCGCTGTGTGTACTCGCCGACGAGATTGCTTGATGCGGGTAACCGTAAGAAGGGAACATGAGCAAGACTGCTCACTGTGATCCATAGTCAAAGTTTCGGAACTTGACCTCGACTTGTCTGCCACGCGACAGCCGCGCCCAGGCGACTGGCAGACTGGGCGAGGCGGCGATTACCCAACTGCTTGAACAGCACGGGTGGATCGTGATGCGGAACGGACCGAACACGGACTTCGGTGTCGACCTTGGCGTGTTCAAACGAGCCGAGAATCGTTCGGTGCTACCGTACGCCCTGGCGGTCCAGGTCAAAGCGACGGAACACGCCCGAATTCTGAAGGTCGGCGAAGTGGCGGCACGAGTTCGCACGTCGACGCTCGCTTCGTGGCTTTGGTCAACAACACCAACCATTTGTATGGTCCTCGAGACCTCGAGCAGACGCTGCTGGTGGGCGCAACCGATTATTGCGCGCCGAACGCGACTTGGAATCGAGGCGAAGACGTGCACGGTCCGATTCACTAGGGAGCTGGCCGACGATTCGAGTTGGGTTCAATTCGAAGAAACAGTTGCCACGCTCTGGCGTGATCACGCAGGAGCAAGCTCCTTGATGGACCTTCCCCTCGTGCTGCAGGTGCTCAGTGACATCTCGCTCGAGACGGATCTCTGGACGAGATTCGGCGATACATCTGATGCGCCCTATCACGCTGCAGCCGTTCACGTTTATCGAACGGTCGCGGGTCTCAACGCACTCGCTGGTCGTACAGGATCGGAGGCATTCTGCGCCTTGGCGATCCCAGACTGGCACCACTTCACCGAATCGGACACCTTCTCGTCGGTAATCCGTGATGGCGAGAGGCTAGGGATCATCACCGGCCAATCCATTCGCGTAAGGTCGGAGTACCTGGCGGACGTGTTCTCCCTTAGCGGACACGAGTTGGCGGACGCGATTCCGAGACTGAAGCAGCTTGCTCAGATGCCCCAGCTTGGCATGTCTCGCGATCTCGCCGTGATGCTCACGCGGATCACTAAGCAGCAGCTCGCGATCATCGACCCCGAAGGTGCCAAGCAGATCACGACAAAGGACTTCGCGCACAACCGCGATCTTCCGCGTACGGAGATGCCGAGCGTGCCCGAGATCAACAACCAGGTGTATCCTCCGCTGGCTCCCGTGTCACTTGCGCTTCGAGACGTACCCCGATGAAGCACGATCTGACACTGCCTCCGCACGAGAACTACTTCCTCTACGACAAGGTACGGTCCGTTGCCGTTCACGGCGGAATCGCTGGCGAGGTCACTGAAGACACAGTGCAGACGTTCAGCTGGGATGTGCGGACGGCCCTCCAGCAGTTCCTCGCGTACGCCGAGAGGGAGGGGTTTACAAAACAGAGCGAACTCGCGGAGGCGCTCGACAACCATCCGAAACACGAGGAGCTGCTTGCCTGGTTGCGCACGAACGGTGGCCCACTGTGGGACAAGTACTTCGAGAAGCTGGACGCGAAGCAGAAGGACTGCTGCCAGTAGTCCGGCTCGAATCCCCAGGATTGTTCCTTCGCGCCGCTCGAAAGGCCCAGATTCCCATGCGGAGGAGCGCACGAGCGGCAGACGGTCCGCGCTAGGGACGCGACTGATCGTCACCATTGTGGGCATGAGCCAGTCCGATTCGAAGTTCGAAGAGTTCCGCACGGGCATCAGTCCCACGGTGTCAGTCATCAACGATCTCGCTTCAGCCGTAGCCGCCACGGCCGAGCGTCATCACCGGGTTCCCTCGGAGCAGTCACGAGCGATGCGGGAGATCCACGCGCAAGCCAGGACTTACGGCCGACGCACATCATGGGATGAACCGATCACAGACACCCACTCCTTCGGTGGCGTGATCCTGTTCGCTGCCATCGACTACGCACACACCTTCGCCTCATCCTTGGCGGCGGATCGCACGCCTGTCTACGGCCATCTGGTGGTTGCCCGCTCGTTGCTTGAATCGGCTGTCATTGCGTCGTGGCTCAACGAGCCGGGCGTCGAACCGGACGAGCGAGTCAGACGGGGACTTTGTGAGCAGATCTACAACGCCTGGGAACTGGTCCGCCTCGGCATAGAGGAAGACGCCGACGAGCGAGTGAAGCGATGGATGGCAGTCGCCGAGGCATTCGAGTGGGACGTGAAGAAGAACAACGGGAAGCCGACAATTGGCGGTACGTCATGGCCGTCGATACCAAGGGGCGTCGACCAGCTTGTCGGCGCTCTCGGAGGAAGACTCGGACGCGCCCAGTGGAGTTATCTTTCGGCGGTCTCGCACGGCACCTGGTACGGCCTCCGACAGGCCGTCGCGTCAGCGCCCGTCGAGACCGCATTTGGGGGGCCTCTGGCTGACTTCGGCACGAAGCTCACAGACGTGTGGAGCCAGGCCATCTGCGCTACGAGAGCACTGCGCGGCGCGGCGCACGCCCGCTTCACGCTGATGGGTTGGATCGACGCTGAATGGCGCGAAGCGTGTCGGCTATCCGAAACGCACGAGAACTCCCTACTCGCGGCGTTACAGAAGCACTGGGCGACACTCCGAGAAGGGGGTAGTAGCGAGCCGGCCGCAGCACTCTGAGCTGCGCGTTCACGTCCCTTTCGGGACACGCAGGATTCCGAGTCGATCGCCAAGGGCGACTCGGCAAAGAACTCCGAGCTGGTCAGTAGTCGCTTCCATGTCTGTTGCGCGTTTTGGGCCACCGGCAGGCGGATGATCGACCTGGGGCGCCTCGAGAGCTAGGAGAGCGACCGACAGCTCTTAAGCAGTGGTCATCAGCCCCTTACGCATACCATCGAGTTATGGACGACAAAGAGATGGACCGGGTAGTGAAGGAGCTGTTGCGTCTTCCGAGCGAGACCGCAAAGCACCGCGCGGCCATCTCCCGAATCGCCGCAAGACGACGCGAACTCGCCGAACGCCTCGGTGAGGCGATCGGGCCATCCAAAGCAGCACAGAAGCTCGGAGTCAGCCGACAGACGTTCTGGCAGATCTTGAACCCTGATCAGGCCAAGCAGATCAAGAAGCGGTCGAAGGCGAGCACCCAAGGGCGATTCCGTGAAGCCTGAGGCGTCAAAGCCACGGACGGCGCAACGTGTCGGATTACCTTGGTGGTCGATTCGTGAGCGCACCCTCGCCGGACCAGTCGACGAAGACGCCGAACCACTATCGGCTACCGCCAGCTCGGCAACGGCCCAGGCGTCGTGCTGGGCATAAGGCTGTCTGTGGCCGGCCTCGAGCTGAGGGCAGCAAGGAGAGAGGGGGGCGACAGTGACCATTAACGAGGACCTCGGAACGCCAGACCCACTTCCGACTCACCCCCTTATCGCGCCACTTACCGACGAACAGCAGTGCTTAGTCGACGCGCTAGCCTGGCCCGCTTTGGCGCCCGGCGGGACGTGGCCTGTCTTCGACTACGCCATCCGCATCCTCCGAGGGAAGGGCATCGACGCCGAAGCCGAGCTCGCCGGTATGCCGGTTGCCGCGAACCGTACTAATCCCATGATGGGATATCGCCATGTCTGGGCCGAGGGCGGTGGCAACGCGCTCCGAAATGACAAGCAGGTCCAAGTAACCGTGGCCGGACTGCTAACAGAGAGTTCCGGCCAGGGTGCGCCGCTCGCTGCGTATGTCGTTCGGATCATTCGGGAACTCGCTCGCCTCGAGAGCGAAATCGTGCCGGACCCGAAGCAGGTCGCGACGGCGAGCTTCGACTTCGGGCCGATCGCTGCGAGCGTGCAGGGTGCCGAGAGATATGGCACAAACCTCTTTCTCGTCCAGTCGATCCTCGATCGTGAGCCGCCAACATGGAACACGGTGCGCAAGAGCGGATCGACGGACCAGACAGCGTGGATTGCCGATCTCAATCGCGACCTCACAGGATTTCTTTGGGTGAGCGACCCGTACGACTATCTCGAACGTATCCTCGACTACCTGGGATCACGCATCCCTCCGGCAACGACTACATCCCCGATCACTCCACCGCTCGAGCTCATCAGCGAGCTCGGATACCTCGACGCCGTGTGGCAGACACGCTTCGGAGAGGGTCCCCTGTTCGGGACAGTGCGCATTCCGTCGAGCGCGGCGCTCGCAATCGACTGCGCGTCCGCCGACGAGTTCAATGCACGACTCAACGCGCTCTACGACGTGCTCTCGCAGATCAAGGTCACCCTCGAGCCCGACGATGAGCGCGAAGCGAGCTCAGGACAGGAGAAGAGTCTCGCCCGGCTCAAGCGGAAGCTTCGAGCGTCGCTCGACGAGGAGCTCAGGCCCGAGCCTGTCGAAGCCGTTTCTATCCTCCAAGCTGCCGTACGCATACGGTCCTCCCTGCACACTGGCGTCGACAAGGAACTGCAGCGTCTGTACGAGCGGATGGGGCTCCGCTACCCGCCCGTCGATGTCTCGACTGCATGGGACCAAATCCGGGGCCGATGCTCGACAGCGATCCGTACGATCCGCCTCGCCGTTGAAACACAGCAGTAGCGGCGCTGGCGACTGGTTCAGCGGCCCGGCCGGGGAGACTTGCCCAATGCAATCGGCAACGGGCAGACGGAGCGTTCTTTTAGTGCACAGCTCGTGTTGGAACGCTGATCGTCTCTCTTGAAGACACTCGTAGTGGTTGATTCTGCCGCCCACTGTGCCGATACACGTACCGTGGACCTGCTTTCTTGAACAAACCGGAAGTGTTGACAACACGTGGCGGAGGTCAACCATGATCCTTAACGCCTTGTTCCTAGGTTCAGCGGGTGCGGCCGCCGGGGGTAGGTGTGATCTACGCATTCGCGCTCTACATGCTTCCGACAATCATCGGCGCAGCCCGGAAGGTCGTTAACGTCGGGTCCGTTTTCGCGATCAATTTGCTGCTCGGCTGGACACTGATCGGCTGGGCGAATCGCTCTCGCCATGGCGTTGAGAACGAACCCGCCCCCCGCCTACCCGCAGATGTGGACGCAACCGCCGCCTCCCGGACCGGAATACGGCATTGCCCAGGGGCCGCCCGGTCTTAGTCCGAGTATGCCGTCCAAGTCTATGATGCAGGCGGAAGGCTGGATATACAGGCCGTCCCTCTCGGGCATCGATGGACTGAAAATCGAAGACGCAGAGTACGGCAACCTGCTCATCGACCGTGATGGCGTCGGGATTGGTGCGCGAAAGCCCACGAACATCAAACTCCGCTGGTCAGAAATTTCCGACGTCACATGCGAGAAAGATCCGATCGCGGAGTTCACCTGTGAGGATGGCCGGTCAGTCATCTACCGCTTCTGGGATGTCTCCGCCGAAACATTGCGCTCCGTCATGCTAGAAGCTTGGCCGAAAGGAACCGAGGAGACGCCAGCTCACTCGGAGATGCTACGAGGACAGTGCAGCATATACAGGCCGTCGCCTCCAGACATCGACGAGCTAGAACTCGATGACGTCGACTATGGCAACGTGTTCATCGATCGAGATGGCATCGGGATCGGTAATACGAAGCCCGAGAGAATCAAACTAAGTTGGTCAGAAGTAACCGACGTTACGTGTGAAGAAGAGCCGGTTGTGGAGTTCACCTGTGAAGATGGCCGGTTAGTCGGGTACCGCGTGCGGGATGTTTCGGCCGAGACACTGCGCTCGGCAATTCTCGATGGTTGGCCTGAAGGAAGAGCCTCGCTAGCTCCTCCACGGCCCGTTGCAGAACCGGGTGCTGGCCCCACCTCAGAAGGAGTCCGGCCTGGCGACAGACAAGAAACACATCCCACTGGAGATACTGGCGCGCAAACTCCAGATCAGATCAACACTGGCTTGGCGAAACGTCTCGTGGGCCTTGAAGGCGAAAACGCCCGGCTGAAAAAGATTGTGGTCGACCAGGCACTCGAAATAGACAGGTTACGAGAACTCAACCAGGGCGACATCTGACCTCACCTCCCGTTTCCTTCGGCCAGCTCGCACAACAGGCGGCCCCTCTCGTCGTCACTTGGGCTGAACGTGGAGGCCGGTGTGCCTCCGTCCTCGCCCTGTCGCCTGCTGCGTCCTCTACGTCGTCCTCGTCGGCAACAGTAGACCGCCCCAGGTTCCCAACCCGTCAAGGTCCGACGACGAGATGAACGCCTTCCCTGGCCACCTCACGATCGGCCTCTCGTAGGGCCATACGCGCTGCATAGCTATCGAGTAAGGAAGTGGGGGTTTGAGGGAAAACCCGCCGTCGCCGCTTGATTGCGCGGCGACGAAGTTGGTCGAGAACACTTGGAAGACGGTGTAACCCCAAGTGACCGTAGTCACGTGCGCCGGCGTCCCACTGCCCTGGGCTTCCGACAACGCGCAAATGTGGGAAAGAGCGATGTTGCTCTCAGCATCGAACGCACCGAGCCAAACCCGAGACCAAGGAAGCGGTTCGTCGTTGTTCGCTAGCCACGCGAGCTCGACCGTCGACCCGCCGTACCCTTCCGTCGAGCGCGCGTCGGGGGCGCGCTGTCGGAAGGACCGCTCGATCAACATCGCCTTGATCGTCGCCCAGCGGGCGAAGTCCCGCTGCATTGTTGCGTCGAGCTGGACCGCGCTGGTGTTAAGCAGCATCAGATGGAAGAACGGCCGGACCTTCTCCTCAAGCTGATTGAGCCACCCGTTGTTGCACAGCTCGCAGACCATCCTGGCCAGAACCACGGCGAGGTGCTCCTCGACCTTGATTGGATCTTTTTCGTCGCCGAGGAAGGTCGACACCGGGCCCGAGAAGTTGAACGCCTTGCGCGTATCGACGGAGACGACATGCTCGCGACTCGGTTGTTTGGTTGACCCACAGAATATGCACTCGAAAGGCACGAAACGAGTTTACGAATGCTCTCGCGCCTCGGCTCCTGCGCCCTCTTCTTCGGCAAAACTAGACGAGCGTCGCGTTCACCTACGCTACGGGCACTTGTTGCTCGAGGTCGACAAGCAGGCGAGTGTCAAGCCTGTGGTCCGCTGCGCACTGCCATAACGAGCCAGACATCTTCTCGGAGAGCCGCAATCGCGACCGGAGCTGAGGGAAGGTGTCAAGCACGTTCGCGCGCATAACGTCAACTCGGACGCGATGGAGTTGGGAGCGCTCCCTGTCACTCCGTGCGCCCCTGCCGGGCAGTGGTCTGGGGCAGGTATCCGTCTCTTTCCTCGCGAGTGTCTGCGCGCTACCCACAGACTGGGTCACTGTGCTGCCTGAGGGGCCTGCGCGCACCTAGCGGCGACCGGAATGCCTCGCGCCGTTGCCGACGTGCGATGAGGCGTGAACCAAGGCTGGTGATCCAATCAAGGGCAGCGCTAGGAGAATGAAAGCCATCGCGACATCCAGCCAGATGTGGACCGGGGTCACCGACGCGCTCCTCGCCGCGTCCGGCTCACCCGCTTCCGAGTTCTAGCGTGAGACCTATGGGTGTTAGTGATCGCCGAGGCCTCATTGAGCAGATCAAGTCCGAGCTGATCAGGACTGCGACCGATCATCCCGAACTTCTGGAGATGGACGACAAGAATAATATTGAGGGCATCCTCGGGGATCTGCTCGGCGCGTCCACCGAGATAAGCGTGAAATCGCTCCGTGATCGGATGTCCGCCATGCTCGTCGAGCACAAGGCGATGCGCCAGGACTTCCAGTCAAGACTGGCGCAGCGTTGGGGCGACGCACTCGATCTCCTCTACGCCGTCTACGTCTGCTGCCTCGAGCTCGGTGAAGACTTCCAACGACGCGCATGGGAGGACACCGCTGCTGACGGTGACTCCGTCTTCCATGTGCTTCTCGGGCTTCACGGTCAAGCCTGTCGAGTGCCGTGTGAGATACACGCGATGTTGAGTGCCGGGTTCGCCTCGGGTGCCCTCGCTCGGTGGCGGAGCCTCCATGAGTTCGCAGTAATTGCCATGGTCATCGGCGAATATGGCAGACGTGACGGTTCAATGGATCTTGCCGATCGGTTTCTTGCGCGTGGAGAGATCCTGAACCTTTCGGACGCAAGGAATTACCAGCAAGCCGCGGCTCGAATTGGCTATCAGCCGTTGACGTCGGACGAGTTGGAAGCGCTGGAGAGTCGAGTCCAGGCGCTGATCGACCACTTCGGGAAGGACCTCGCCTTCGGGAACTGTGCGTGGGCCGCCTCACTCTTTCCTGAGCGAAACCCCCGCAACATTCGATTCAAAGACCTCGAGAAGCTGTGCTCCCTCGACCATCTCCGCCCGTACTACGGATGGACGAATCATGGCGTCCACGCCGATGCAAAGGGTGCGTGGCTCAACGTCACCGAGTTCCGTGGATCCGCGGTTATGACCGCCGGGCCGAGCAACGCTGGCCTCGCAGATCCCGGACATTCCGCGGCGATCTCGCTCCAACAGGTCACGGTCGCGTTTGTGCTGCACGGAAGGCTGTCGAGGGACATCTCGGATCTCGGAGCGCTGCAGGCGATTCAGGTTCTCGTTAACGACGCAGGCGATCAGTTCCTCGCGGCACATCGGAAGCTTGAGGCCGAGGAAGCCGCGATCAGTCTCGCGATCAAGGGAGGGCGAGCGGTCAAGGTCCGGCCAGAGAATCTACTCGACCCGCGACCGTAAGGACACCTTGATGGCGGCTAGTGCCGCCGTGGATCGCGCGTCGTCTCGGTATTCGCGACCCAGATCGGGGCTCCGATCAAGACCCTGTCGAACCGCGCGCCTGCGTATCGAAAGTTGTCGTACCTATAGAAAACCTGAAAAAGGATCTCGACACGCTGTTCCCGAAAGCCCTTGAATCGATCGCTCAGTAGGCGAATGACCGTGTCCGGGCGACTCTCAGGAATCACGTCAGCTTCGTCCGTGACGCGCTCGGGGTCAATCGTTGGGTCTTCATCTTCAGCGGTACGATCAAGGATCTCGTAGAGACCAGCGACGTCGCTCGGAATCTCGCCGAGACCGTCGTCCTTCGGCTTCCGCCACACATAGTTCGATGCGGACCCGAACAAACCAACAAGCACCGAGCCAGCCTCTGGTACCTCGACAATCGTCATCATCGCCGCGATGTCGACGTGGCTTCGATCCAGCCAGCCCATGAGCACCGTGAGGTAACCCAGGGCGATGTCGAGCTCAGCCCGAACGTACGTCGACGGCGACTCCAGCGAACCCGTGCGCTTCGAGACGGCCTTGGTGGCTCGGTAAGTCAAGTCGAACAGGTTGAGGTAATCCGGGTCTCGACGAACGATCGAGAGACCGATCGCCCTCAGAGGGATAGACCATGTCTTCGTGTACCGAGGACCCGTCGCCTCATGCTGTTGGACGATCTCCTTGACGAGACGACGCGAGATGTAACGAAAGTCTGCGGGCCACCGGTCGACACCCATGCCAACGGTTTACCTCTTGGCGTGAAGCATGCGCGCCAAATACGATCGGCCCGTGACGATCGGAGTTGCCTGGGTCAGGCAAGGGTCCGGCAGCAGGGAGCTATGGATCGCCTCGGACAGCCGACTCTCGGGCACCGATGGCTACATCTGGGATTCCTGCGCAAAGCTCTCCACGTTGTCCCGTCGCGATGCAGTAGTGGGATTCGCGGGCGGAACACAGGAGGCATTTCCCTTGATGACCCAGATGGCCAATGCCGTCTCGTCGTTCCGAGCGCTCACCGAGGGCATCCTCGAGTTCTTCCACTGCATCGGGCACCTCGAAGTTGTCATCAACGACATGATGAACGCCCTCACCATCGATCCCGGCGTGCGCGCGGAGCTCCCGTGGAAGACAGCGTTCTCGACGGGAGACGACACGATCGTGCTCGCTGGCTACTCGCGGAGCGCGGACACCTTCATCATTCGATTTCTGCTGTATCAGCCTGACATTAAGGTCTGGAAGTTCGCTCGCGTCGCTCCCTGGAGCGTGGACGGCCCGCGCATCCTGCACGTCTTCGGGGATGGGCCGTCCAAGGCGCAGTTCCGGAGTTCGCTCCACTTCCGTCTTGAGGATGCGGGAAAACTCAATACGTCCGAGTTGCTGGACATGGAGCCGTTCGAGGTTCTCTGCGACATGCTCGCCCTGCCCGCAACTGATGCGCGTAAGATCAACGGCCACCTCTCGGTTCCTCCCGGTTACCGATCTCGGACAATCGGAGGAGCCCCCCAGGCGATCCAGGTCCTTCCCGGGGCATCTGCAACACCGATGGTCGTTCGATGGGGATCGCCTTCGACCATTAGTGACTACCTACTTGGGCGGCGCCTCCTCTCCTACGAGAACGTCGACCTTCCCCTCCTCGCCTATGACGACGGAGACCTCAGAGTCCATGCGCCTTGGCACTGGCCGCAGCGCAGGTCGGACATGCCCGGTGAGCCGGATGCATTGACGGAACCACCGATGCCTTTCGATGAGGAGCGAGGCCAGTCGTGACGACGCCTCGTGCCTAGTCGATCTTCCCGGCCCCGATCTCCTTCCGAGCGGCCGCGGCGTTATTCGCGGCCCTATTCGCCTCGCCGGCGATTCCCCAGCCGAGCCGATGCGGGAGCTCGGCCGTAAGCGGTCTACCCACGGTCATGGATGACCCGATCCAGCAGTCCGCATCGAGCGCAACCTGAGAATACGGACATGCGGAGCTGAGCGTCGCAGCGAAAAGCGAGAAGGTGCCCCGAGGTGCGTCACAGGCTTCTAGTGACGTGTCAGCGTGATTGTATAAAGAATTAGGCGGAATCGGGAATTTCCCTACGCGCCAAGCGTTGTGCCTGGTAGAACCCCCTCGAGAAGGAGCTGCCATGGCGCGTCGCGGACGACCGACCGTTGAGATCACCCTCACCGACGAGGAACGCCGAACCCTCGAACGTTGGGCGCGGCGGCACTCCTCCGCCCAGTCCCTCGCCCTTCG
>Ga0326728_10009073_pt1 | contig 24179 bp, 25 predicted proteins | sample MB3enrmetagenome_FD_207602 | JGI IMG/M metagenome (GOLD analysis project Ga0326728, IMG submission 207602) | Lab enriched peat soil microbial communities from McLean, Ithaca, NY, United States - MB31MN | ecosystem: Environmental > Terrestrial > Soil > Wetlands > Peat | place: USA: New York... | reverse complement strand
ACACGCCTTCGCCATGGGCGCCGTCGAGGGCTTCAACAACAAGGCCCGCGTCACCACGAAACTCGCCTACGGTTTCAGGACCTACGAGCATGCTGAAATAGCCTTGTTCCATCGCCTCGGAGCGTTATCCGAGCCCTCGTGGCTCACCCACAGATTCGTTTGAGGAGGCGTCATTCCATTCCCATCGTCCGCTCCGCAGTGGTCCAACGGGCCGATCGTGAGGAGCGAGCGATTGGGCGGATTGCTCACATTCTACGAGCGAAAGGTTGCGTAAGAATTGCGGCGATCGAGAATTGGAACAGTACGGACAGCAGGCGACACACACGACAGCAAAGGAGCATAGTGTTCGCACTTGTAATTGTTGGGACTTACGAACCCCCTTATTTTACCACGGATAAGCACGATGAAAAAATGGTGTCGTTTTCGCGTCCTCCGGAATGCCAAGTTGGATGCATTGAGCGGGCGACGCGTGACGCAGGAGCCACGTGCGGTCAGCAGGAGCGCCAAGGCCGTCCCTCAATCCATAACATTCGAGCCACCATCGTGGCTGTCACGGGTGCTCAAACCACCAAAGGCCATCTGGAGGCGAAGGAGGCGCGTCTGCGTCGATTCTGCCAGTGCGCTGCAACTTGGGTATTGTGGGCGCATCGTCCGACCAAGTGCCGTCCCGCAGAACCACGAGATCGAACGTCGCTCACGGTTGAGCTGATCGCAGCGATGCTTTCCCCTTGCCCCCAACGACGAAGGACCAGTTGACGCGATTTGCGTGACCAACGCAGGGTTCGACCCTGATACGCTGCGCGCATGGCGCACGTCGGAAGGCTCTCGCTGATGGTCGCAGCAAGCGCGTGTTCGAGCGTCAGCGCGGCGTGTGGCGCGAGGAGTTCGTTGGAACTCTCCTGGGACCAGGACGCGGCGAGCGCCGACGGATCCGTGCCATCTTTGGGTCAGGACGGGGCGGTGACAACCGAGGCGTCTTCCCCAGTGGAAACGCCGCCGAGTTGTCAGGCGGGCGGGCCAGGCATGACGAACTGTGGTGCCGCATCCGAGAGCTGCTGCACGAGTCTCGATGTGCCGGGGGGCACGTACTACCGTACGTACGATAATGACGGCAGCGGCCCAACGAATGAGACAGACCCGGCGACGGTGAGCGGTTTTCGGCTCGACAGGTATCTCGTAACCGTCGGGCGCTTCCGCCAATTCGTGAACGCAATTGATGGAGGCTGGTTGCCCCCAGCTGGTTCAGGCAAGCACACGCACTTGAACGGGGGTCTGGGTCTGGTGAACGTTGGTACCTCTCCGGACGTAGGGACGGTGTACGAGACCGGCTGGGTGACATCGGACAACAGTAGAATCGAACTGGGGTGGACCGAAGGCGCTGGACAGACGTGGACGCCATCGCCGGGCGCCAAAGAGGCACTGCCGATCAATTCGGTAACCTGGTACGAAGCGTACGCGTTTTGCATTTGGGACGGCGGTTTCTTGCCGAGTGAATCCGAATGGGAATACGCGGCGGCGGGCGGGAGTCAACAGCGCGAATACCCGTGGGGTTCGACGGATCCGGGCACAGGAAATCAGTACGCAATATACGGGTGCAACTATCCGAGCGGCTCCCCCGGTTACGACGGAAGCGCCATTGTGGGTATATGTGATTCGAACGAGCCCGATACTATTCCAGACTCGAGAAACATCGCGCCGGTGGGACTGGCAACTTTGGGGGCCGGTTATTGGGGCCAGCTCGACATGGCGGGCGATGTACCCGAATGGAGTCTTGACTTGATGGCAACGTATGTGAATCCGTGCATAGATTGCGCAAATATGTCGTTGGGCACTTCTCGAGTTACGCGTGGAGGTGCGTACTACAGCACCCCAGACTTCCTACACTCCGCGAACCGTGTTGGGGACGGTTCACCGAATTGGGACGTTCAGGGATTCCGGTGCGCCAGGACACCGTGACGCGAAGGGAGATGACCGAGACCGCGGGCGGTCCTGGCTCCTTTCGTCGTCCGCGGCGCTTCTTTGGCCACACCCCGGTTCCGCAGAACCCGATGCCAGCGAGGGCGGCCATCGCTGCCGCGTTTCGCGCTAGCACGTCCCCGCACATACGTCAAGCCCCTTCAAACAATGAATCGAAACGCTTTTCGGCTCGCCTTTCCGCCCGTGCCAGGATGCGGCAACGAGGGTGTCGTGCCCGGCATCACAGCCGCACACCATACACTGCTCCTTTGCCGTCCAGCGGAGTCGCCCATCGGAAGCGAAGGACGCAATGCTGAGTCCGCCGTGTACTACACAACTGGAGTCCGGGAACACGCTTATATCGTGCGAATAGGCAATGGCTAGCCCGACTCCAGGTCGCGGGTCACGAGTTCGACATCGCGGTCGCTCTGGTCGACGGGAAGCAGCACGAAAGCCTGGATAAGTCCCGGATCAATGCTATGAGTACTGGAGTATGGTGACCTATCCCTCTTGACCCGCCGCTTTGGCTTATTGGCGTCAGGGTTCGACGCGAGTATGTGTTGAACTGCGCACTGCGGTCCTAAGAGCATGTTGAATAAGCCATTCACGCAAGGCGCTTGAGCGTGAGGCCGATCATTGCGATATGAATCATGGCTTCGCTGGTGACAGGTTGAAACTCGTAGTCCTTGCTCAACCGACGGGAGCGACCGAGCCAGCCGAAGGTGCGCTCGACGACCCAGCGCCGGGGCAGAACCTTGAAGCCTCGCACGTCGTCGGAGCGCTTGACGATCTCGAGCGCGGTCGGGCGGAACGATCCGCGCAGTCGGCGAACCCAATCGACCAGCTGACCGTCGTATCCGCCATCGGCCCAGAGGTGTCGAAGTCCCAGCCAGCGGCGGGAAAGACCCTTCAGCAGAAGCTTGGCCCCGTCGCGATCCTGCACGTTGGCTGGATGCACCACGACTTCGAGAACCAGTCCGAGCGTGTCGGCCAAAAGGTGTCTCTTGCGACCACAGATGTTCTTGCCCGCGTCGTAACTGGAAGCGATCCCGACGAACGGCGGCGTTCCGATCCCGCGTTCATTGGCGAAATAGCCAACGGCCCCCTGAACTTGACGAACAAATAGGCAGGATCGAACCGTTGCTCTTTTCGTACGATCGCTTCCATTCTGGGGCGTGGCGTACTTCTGAGTGAAGGGCCCACTCGCCGGGCTGGGGTAGTCGAGCGCTCAGCGGTTCGTATATGAACGCGAGCGTCATCTTGACCGAGCTTCTGGCCGCGGCGAGGGACCCGAGCCCGACGGAGGAGTTCCTCTCCGGTTCTGGGCTCCGAATTTGCCTAAACAGTCTCGCCTCATCTGCCGAGCCCACAACGGAATGCCGCAAGGCGTTGCTTGGCAACGGCTTCGTCATCCTCATACGCGTACTGCCCCTGTTGGGCGAATGTGGCCGCCCAGGAGCCTTCCTCCATCCGCGCGAGGAACTCCTCGGCCTTTGCGATATGCGCCGGGCCAGCAATCTCACGCACTCGTTGCCCCATGTAGAAAGAGCATTGCTCGTCGAGCGGAATGTCAGCGAGCGGAAGTTCCCAACGGCTGGGATCGAAGTCGTCGAGCCCTCGGTCGAGGACCCGTGCGAGATCTCCGAGGTCCTTCGTGCGCTCGTAAGGTCGATCCAGCCACGCGATCATCTTCAAGACGATGAGGACCGGTAGCGAGGCAACCTCTAAGTACCTGCCGAGCCAGGCAACACTGACCGTGTGATCGAGCGCGAGATCGAAACCCAACAGGCTGAACTCGTGGTCGTCTTCTGTCGGAATGCTCCCGGCGGCAATGAGCGCGGGTGTCGCGGGGACTACGTCTACGACCTCGTTGCCGGAAGTCCATCGTCTGACATGTTTGCTGTCCGGCTTCCAATTGTACTGCCGGAGCAAGGTGTCGATCCGTGTGTCGTCGGCGACAATGGCGAGGTCAACGTCGTTGGTCGCCCTGGGGAGCTTAACGTGGTGGAGCAGGGCCGTTGCTCCCACGATCACGAAGCGCTGGCCCTGATCGAGGAGGCCGTTCAATAGCCGGGTCTGTGCGAGGCGGATTTCGAGGGTCACGCGCCGAGCTCCGTCGCGAGGAACCGTTCGTAGATCTCCTGCGCCGCCTCTCTGGCGCGCGGTTCGGATTCGGAGAGGAGGTCGAGATACGCGAGGAGCGGGTGTACGGCGTGTGGCTGCGGACCGTCGAACGCGAGCGGGCCGGGGCACTGCGCGAAGGAGAGGGCGCCGTCGGGATCCGGCAGGAGCCGCAGCTTGGCTGGGAGATCCGACGGAAGTCCTCCGAGCACGTAGACGTGCGTGCGATCCCCACGAAAATGCCCTGTGAGTCGCTCGCACGCTGCGCCGCCGCCCCAGCGCCATGCGCGAACCTCCCTGAGCACGTCTTGCAGATTGGTCTCCAGCTGCGCGAGGCTTCGTTCCATCGGACGGAAGTTACCGAGTGAAAGGCTAGGCCGAAGCGTCGCGGTGAAGCCGGCGACGAGGATGTCCAATGCCTCCCTTCGCCCGCGGGGTCGCCAACCGAGGCGCGTACCCTTTCGCACGAGGATTGCCCGCTCGAGCAGACGTTCTCGCAAGTCGAGAGCCGTCTGCGCGCTCACACCTCCCGCTGCTTCGGCGAGGGTGCGAGATGTGGCGCCCGCGAGCGCTGGATTGATCAAGAGCGCCAGCAGGACGCGGAAGGCCGGTGCCCGAAACGACTTCGCTGCGGCTGGCGCCTCGGCCCGTCGCCCCTCGACGTGGGCGACGTACTGCCTACCCAGGCGAACGTCGCAGTTTCCGGCGAGGTCCATATAGTTGATCCCGGCGGCCGCGAGCTCCTTGCCCAGGTCCCTTCCGACCGCCGGCGCAAGAAGGAGTAAGTTCTCGCGCGAAGCGCCGACGCGAACCATCGCCAGCCCCACTTCGCGTGTCAGATGGGACCGCTTGATCATCGTGGCCAGCCGCTTCGATCCGGTCAGAGTCCGAATGGCAACGACGGCGTCGATGTCCCGGTCCCCGCTCGCCGCGACGCGGTTCACGGTGGCGCCGCGCACAAAGGGAAGCTCGCGAAGGCGGTACAGGTAGGGCGCGAGCGCCTCAGCGAGATCGATCATGTCCAGCAAAGTAGTACGTCCATTAGTAATGGACAAGTCGAGTTACTGGACAACAAGCACGACGGAGGAGGTCACCCCACACCCTTGTGCGCCGCTGGTCGTTGTCGCGAAACGGATTGTCGATCGCCCCTCGAACCCCCCGTTTTCATTGCCCACCAGTTGCCCACCGCACCGTCACCCCCCGTTCCTTCGCGTTGCGCTACGTTACGCCGGATCTGACAAATCCCCGAGGTTTCTCAAAATCGCTCGTGAAACGCCGCGCTTCTTTGGGGCTCGGTCAAATCCCCCCTCCCCGACCATTGTCCCTTCCCGGATTTTAGTCGGGCCTGTTCTGCGTCCAGCTTCGCTGGACTCCGTACAGCGCCCGGGCAAATCCCCCCTCCCCGACAATAGCTTCACGCCTGAACTAAAACCGGGTGCGTCCGGGGACACGCACTCCCGTAACTGGTCCAGCCGCTCCCCGTCGAGGTGCTACGTTCGGGCCGTATTCCGAAAACGGCACAACCTCCGCGACTGGATTCGCCCATCTGATCATCGATGCTCCTGTCTATCGAACTTCGCCCCGGCACGCGCTCGGACCCGCCTGGCTGCCCGCCCAATGCCATCTTGGCCGTGCGAGCCCTCTGGGGTCTTCCTTGCATCGCGTGCATCGGCACAGCGTTTGCGTCATGCACCGGGTTCAAAGATGACCTAACCATCCAATCGATCGATGGACCGTCGACCGCCGGCGATGTCGTTGAGCCCGCCTGCGATACGAGCATGCCGTTTGGCAGTCCATCGCAAGTCCCGGGGCTATCAGGCGTGGCATCGGGACTTGGCGGTCTTCGACTCTCACCCGACGGGCTCACCGCGTACTTCCACGCGAGCGGGCGTTCCGACTCCGTCGCCTATGACGACCTATATACGGCAACACGCAACTCGGTGAGCTCCGCGTTCGGAAACATTGTCCCAATCGAGGGCGCGGGCGTGAACACCTCGAGCGACGAGGTGGACCCAACGGTCAGCGGCGACGGTTTGACGCTCGTCTTCGCGCGAATGCGGCCCCCGACCGATCCGGTTCACCTCTATGTGGCAACCCGACCCCTGCCCTATTTGCCCTTCACGGGTGTTGGCTTGCTGCCCAACGTCAACGATCTCACGGCCGAGCTCGATGAAACCCCGTTTCTCCGCCAGGACGGCGATGTCCTCTACCTTGCTTCGAGTCGCAACCCAGCGAACAGCACCGATATTTATCGATCAACGCGGGCCAGTGCATCGGGCGACTTGGCTACGCCCACGGCCGTGTCGGAGCTCAATACCAATTACAGCGAGGTCTCGCCCGTGGTGACGCCCGACGACCTCACGATCTACTTCGCCTCGGACCGGGTCGATGGCAACGCGATGGGAAGCTATGACATCTGGGTGGCCACGCGCGCCTCGACCAGCGCTGCTTACTTTTCGGCGCTGACGGACGTCGCGGAGCTCAATACGGAGTTCGATGAGCTTCCCACGTTTGTCTCCAGCGACGGGTGTGCGCTCTATTTTTGGAGTGACCGCGACGGAACGTCCGTGCCCTACGTGGCGACGAGACGGCGCAACTAGGATGAACGGTCGCGTGACACTTGCCTCGCAGCCACACGCGCCGATTCGAGAGCGGTTGACCTTCGCGCGCAACGCATGGACCGGTCTTTGGGGGGCCGGGGTCGTAGCCTTGGGGTGCACATCCGCATCTACGTCCGCGCTCACTCCGATGGACAGCGGAATCGACGACCCGGCGATCTCGGACGACTCACCCGATGTCGAGGGGTCGTCGGTTGACGCGACGGATGAGGGTACCGATGGGGCCCTTGTTGGGTGTCTGCCGGCGAGCGTGTCCGGATTCCAACCGCCGCCCTTTCATTCGATTCAGCCGTCGATGGCATGCAGCGGATTCTTCGGCGACAGCGGTCTCGTGCAAGCCTACGGCGACGATTGCATCGGTCACTCGAGCAGCTACGAGGCCTGCAGTGCGCTGAGGGTGCCGGATGCAGCGGGCGCAGCGGACTGCTACTCGTGCCTTGTCACCGTGGCAGACGTCGACAGTGGCCAATACGGTGCCGTGGTGAAGCTTACCCGACCCGTCGTAGACTACGCGGGGTGCGTCGAGTCGCTCGACCCGACCGACGCTGGCGCAGCCTGCGCCAACACGATTGCCGCAGCGGCGAGTTGTGTGGACTATGCATGCGCAAGGCAATGCCCCATCACCGACCAGGCTTCGAGCGATGCGTTCATCGTCTGTTCGAACGTGGCGACCTCAGGTGCATGCGACGGCTACTGGCTTCGCGCTCGAGCTTGCATCGCCCAGGAGATCGGCGATGCCGGTACGGCCGTCGCGTCGATCTGCTTCGCAGGCGCTACGACGGAGGACGACTACCTCTCCATTGCACACTACTTTTGCGGAGCAGACTGATCAGTCCAACGAAAGCAAACTGGTGTGCGATTGCAGGCAATTCAACTTCGAATCCGCCGCAGGACCGGGCTAGCCTGTCACCATGGCTGCCGTTCATCGTGTAGCGTCTTCGGACCTGTGCGAGCGAGCGAAACGCGAGTTTGAGGTCGGTCGAACGGCCTGGCCGGAGCTCGCCCTCGAGTTCGAGGTGTTTCACGAGATGTTTGTGCGCCATGCGAACCCCGGGGAACAACCGAGGGAGATTCACGCGGCCGACGCGTATCTCGCCTGGGCCTGCGCATACGCCGTGGACGGCGCGGTGGAGCGATTTGAACGCAGCCTGTCAGGAGAGATGGAACGAGCGGCGGGCTCGGTCAGGGCATCGCCGGCCTTTGTTGCGGACACGTTGCAGGTATTGCGCGAGCGACTGTTGGTTCGAAATGGATGCGAACTGGGGAAGATCGCGAGCTATGCTGGACGCTCGTCGCTCGAAAGCTGGTTGCGTGCCGTTACAGTGCGCACGGCGATTAGTCTGCTTCGTTCTAAGGCGGAGCATTGCCAGGCATTTGATTGGGAAGACGATAGCCGTCTAGCCGATGGCGGGCCCGAGCTCGATCATTTGCGTGCGCGCTACAAGGGGGCTTTCGAGGAGGCGGTGCGCGTGGCGATTGGCAAGCTTGCCCCCCGCGAACGAATGCTACTGCGCCTCAACCTGGTCGACGGCATGAGCATTGACAAGCTTGCGGTGCTTTATCGGGTCGGGCGTTCGACAGCTGCGCGCTGGGTCTCAGGGGCACGAGAGACCCTTCGCGAGCGCGTGCGCACGGAGCTTCACGCGACGGTCACCCTGGCGTCCAACGAACTCGATAGCATTGCCGCGGATATTCAAAGCCAACTCGACTTGAGCATTTTTCGCCTCTTGCGGGACTCCGGCAGGAGCGCGCCCGACGCCTAGCTTAGAAGACTCCGTCGCAGCCGATGCCTGCGATGGTCCCGCGGCATTCGATCGCCCCCGACCGAAACCGTTCCGGTGGTCCTGAACGCCGAAGAAAGAACCAGGCGGATAGAGCGGACGCCGCCGCACTGCCAGCAAACGCCACGATTGTGATCGTCTGAGCGGTCGAGCCGATGTCGCGTTGGGAGCCGCAGCGATCGTAGCGAGACAATGCGCCCTGGGGGCCGCACTTCGAGTCGTCGTCGTAGATTTCGGCTGCCCTCTCGCGAACGATCGCAGCGACCATTCCACCCGAGGCAAGCACTGAAGCTCCGACGAGGGCGATCCACGCGGGCGTGCGATTCGGTGACGACGACGTCTGGGATCTCACCCCCGGCACCGTTGTCGCACCGACTGTCTTGGGGCGCTCGTCGACCGCAAGAAGCGGAACAAACGTGAAGGTCTCGTGGGCTTGGATGGTTGGAGACACATTCAACGAGTGCCGCTGGGTTCCGTAACCGGGCGCGCGCACCTCGAGGGTCAACGCGCCAGCAACCACTCGGAGAGGCGATTCGAACGGAAGGCGTCCGAAGCTCACACCGTCCACGAAAACTTCCGCTCCCTGTACATTGGATTCGATTTCAATCGACCCCACGTGGGCCCGCACGGCGTCGAGACTCCCCTCGAGCTGAGCTCGACGGCGCACGATCCACGGGTCATCGTCCAGTCTGAGAGCTTGCTCCAGCCCAATAGCCGCTACCACCCATTCGCCCAACGCCTGGTGGGCGAGCGCTATCTGTGCGACTGCACGCGCTGTCGGATGAACGGCGAAGGCTCGATCGAACAATGCCAGCGCGTCCCTGTCCTTGCCCAACTTGCGAAGCGCCAGGCCGCTCGAGATAAGATCGTCGCCGCTGTCCTCAGGCGACGTGTTTGCAATTTCCTGGGCAACGGCTGGCGTGGACAGCGCAAGCACCACACACGCGATGATTCGAGCGGACCAGAGGACCATTGTCTTCTTGGACATCTACTCCATTATCAGGGCGCCGTTGCTCCCGACCTGAGGTTCATCGGCCGCGTGTCCAAGCGGGCGAGCCGATGGCGACGCAAGCGGCCGACTCTCTTTCCCCGGAGACGTGACCTCGCGCGCCGCGGACGAGGATCGCGAGGCGATTGGACGGGCATCGACTGGTCGAGGCGCGGTGCGCGTTCGAGGTGTCGCGGGATCGGCGTCTACTGTAGGCATGGATTCGACAATTCGCACGGCGCTCAGGGGAGGCGGCGATTCGGAAGACGGGATCGAAGTGTGGTTGGCGCGAAAGTCTGTCACGACCGGCGTTCCATGGCGTTCGTCCACGCCCACCAGTCCGCGGGCGTTGTCGCGATCGGCTAGGGGGAGAGCCCGCGAGCAAAGCCCCATCGCCAGACCCACTCCAGCGATCGACCCGACGACTCGGAACGCAATCATCTTTCGGCGCCACGCCGCGTGGGCTGCACGAAGAGCGTCGAGCAGCGCGCGCATCGACGCGAATCGCGCTTCGGGAGAGGGCCGCAAACCTTGAAGGAGAACAGAGCGGAGCCAGCCCGGAACGCGGGTCGTGATCGGCGGCGGTCGCACCACTCCTCGTTCGATGGCCGTGCAAAGCGAGGTGACCGTCGGTCCTCCGAACGGACGCTCGCCGTAGAGCGCTTCGTAGAGCGATACGCAGAAACTAAAGACGTCTGAGCGGGCGTCCGACGGCCGCCCGCGGAGCTGCTCAGGCGCCATATACGCTGGAGTTCCGAGCAGAGCTCCCGAGCGCGTGATGGTCACCGCGGCGTCGCCATCCACCGACTCCTCCTCGCTCATCATTGCCGCGGAGCCTTCGCCTGCGTCCATTCTTCGCGCCAACCCGAAGTCTGTGACTCTCACGCGCCCATCACGGGCGACAAGCACATTGTCTGGCTTGAAATCGCGATGCACGAGACCCGCCTCGTGGGCCGCTGCGAGCCCGCTACCCGCCCGCTCGTAGACCGCAAGTGTCTCCTCGACGGTTCGGTGCCGGGCAGTCCTCCAGCGCCGAAGCGTTTCGCCGTCGATGTACTCCATCGCGACAAAGAGCTGATCCCCGAACGAACCAACGTCGTAGACGGTGATGACTTCGGGGTGAGACAGACGCGCCATGGCCTGGGCCTCGCGAAGAAGCCGCGCTCGCATTCGGTGTCGTGCGGAGTCCGAAAGCGCTTGGGCCCGCAAAAGCTTGACGGCCACTCGTCGACCTAGGTCCGGGTCAACGGCAGAGTAGACCGTTCCCATGGCGCCCTGGCCAACCGCGGACTCGATCACGTAACGCCCAACGCTTGAGCCCGGGACCGGCGCGGGAGGGACGTTCGCGCGAATACCTTCCACGGAGTCTCTGGACTTCGAGGCGCCAGCCGCTCGAGCCAAGACTGCGCAGCAGTCGGGACAGCTACCGAGGTGCTGCTCCAGCGCCTCTACTTCTTCGCGGTGCAGCAATCCATCGGCGAGAGCGGCAAGCGTTTCGTCGCCGACGCAGGCGTCGTCCGAGACACGACCCATGACACTCGGCCCTATCGCAGGAAAGCCAAAAGCGCAAGGAGCGGTCGGGCTAAGATATGGGGCGGAAGGCCCATTTCCCATGTGCATCTTCCGTCGACTCCGTTCGCGACGGCCGCCAGGCTGTCGGATTCGTTTCACGTGGCCATTGCTCGTAGCTGCCTTGATGCCGGGATGTACTCCGTTCCACGAAGACGGCGGCGCTCAGGACTCCGATGCCACCGACGTGACCCTGTCCGACGTCCCTACGCCGAGCGCTACTGTTGAATCCGGAAGCACGGTCGACGCAGCAGGCGCCTCACAGGGCAACCCACCCGCCAGCCCCCGGTGTGACATCACCAAACCGTTCAGCACGCCTGTCTTCGTCCCCGGGCTCGGCGAGCCATCCGCCGTATGGATCGGAGGACTTCGACTGTCGCCCGACGGTCTCACCGGATACTTCTTCATGAACTACGGCCCGGACGGGGCAAGTTCAAGCAAGCTGTACGAGGCCGCGCGGCTCAGCGAGGGCGCGCCGTTCGGAAATGCGATCAACTTGGCAGTCGACAGTGCCTACGCCGCCGTGGACCAGTTCGATCCCACGGTCAGCGGAAGCGGCCTGACGCTGGTGTTCGAGTACAGTTCGTCAACACCCACCGGCACACTCCCGCAGCTGGGCGCCTTGACACGAGCGAGTACGGCGGTCCCGTTTTCCGCGATTGGATGGGTCTTGGGCATCGACGGCGGACTCGAAGCGGACTCACCCTTCTTTCGCGAGGACGGCGCGGTTCTCTATTTCTCCTCTCGCTGGAACGTTGATGGCGGTTCATCGCAGGTTTTCGTGGCCCCTTGGACGCAAGCCAGCTTGGGAGCACCTATCGCAGTCGACTTGGGTAGTGCGTTGACCGATGATGGGGATCCCGTCGTTACCCCGGACGACTTGACGATTTACTTCAGCTCGAATCGTCCCGATGTTCAGGCGCAGGGTGGATACGACGTGTGGGTGGCGACGCGAGTCACCGCCAGCGCGCCGTTCTCGTCGTTCACGAACGTGACCGAGCTCAATTCTAGCTACGACGACCGTCCGACGTTCGTCAGCAGCGACGGGTGCACGCTGTACTTCATGAGATACTTCTTCGACGACATCCACCCTGGAGGCGTCTTCACGCAATACGTCGCCGACAAACCGCCCCCCTGAGCGTTCTCGACCTCAGGTACCCGGTTTCGCCCCTGGAGACCGAGAACGAGTTTCTTTTTGGGACCCACGCCTGCTCGCTGCGTCCTGTGAATAGGAAGCGGATGACGGCATCAGTCCCATACGATAGCGGCGAGCACCGCAGGCCGATCTCTGCCTTCCGATGAACGCAACCCTCGGAGAATGTCATGGCAAGATATCGTTATTTTGGGCGAGCGCCAATCACGGCGCTCGCGGCGGGAGTCGTCTTTCTCACGTCAGGCTCGGCGCACGCCGATACGACTTGCGGCAGTACGACCGCAGGGTGGAACGTGCCTGCCGGCGCAACGGTCTACGAGATTGCTCCAGGAATCATCTCGGACGTCCTCGGTGCGCTCGGCGAGCAGCGGTCGCACTCGATGCTTTCGCACGGCCCAAATACTTGGGTAACCCATGCGACCAGCACGACTCCGCCCTACGTCGCGAACTGCGACAATCCAGTCGACAAGGGCTTCATGGGCGCTTCCACGCCAGGTCTTTCGACGATCGACCAAGGAGCCGCCTACACATTCTTGTATCTCAACGGCGGGGCGCCAACGGACCTCTACTACCAGAACGCCCGGCTCAACGGATCAACGGCGATCGGCCAGACAATCGCCAACATGTTTCTGGGATCGGACGAATTTGGAGACCAGTGGACTTGGAATCAGATGGGCTCAGGAACGAATACGATCTGGGGAATGAACTTCGCATACAACAATGGAACGCCGAGCGCCCCGCAGCTGGTCAATAACGGCCAGATCTACTACGGCTGGTATCAATACATGAACACTCAATCGACACCGCAGGGGTATCCTCCGTCTCAGCAGGGAGGCCAGGGATACGGCGTTACGTGTTCCTCATCGCTCTCGATGTGGCAGCACGACGCCCTGTGGAACCAGACCGGATATACCGGCGACGTTCTTCCTCGAACGTACAGTACAACGGCCATTACCGCGGCCGCAAACGCCCTTTTCGGCGACATTTACAACAAGTGCAAGGGGGCGACAAACATCGCGTCCGGGGGATCGTTCGACGTCTCGGTCTGGTCGGGAATCGCCTGCCTTGGAATCTCGGTGTGCAGCAACGCGGCAAACCAAATCGTGCACGGGTTCGCGTCGCCTGGCGGTTACGTCGACGACGTCGGAGCGGACTGGCAGAACATCGTTCACACCACGCCGGCCGTCTCGATTAGCCCGGACGACGTGGCGGGCTGGAACCTCAACGGCACCGGTGCGCCGGTCACGGGGAATGGATCGAGCGTGTGGGGCTGGGACGGAAACAACTACGTTCAATGGAACAACGCCGGCAACAGCTACGGCTGCTGGTAACCGCCTGATCTGAGGGATACGCGAGGAGATAGCCATGGGCACACCAGTGGGAATTCGCAGGTCGTCGCGAGGCCACGCCGCGCGAAATCGGGTCACTATCATTGTCGGAATCGCTGCGGCGCTTGCGTTGTTCGTGGCTTTCTCGGCATCAACGCGCACAGCCGTTCCGAAAGAACCGGAGGTGTCCGCTGCGGAGACACCTGCGGCCGCGGTGGTCGCGGCCGCAGGGCCCGCGCCCACTCTAGCCGTGCAGGCCCCCTCGCCGGTGGCAACAGCCGAGCCGGTGGGTGACGAGCCGCCGCCAGTCATTGACCAAATCCTCGTCGAAAAGAAAGAAGTCTGCGAAGGTGAGGAGAATCTAATCACCATCCGTGCTCACACGCAAAATGGGACCGACGAATTCCTGCACTACGTGATCGACGGTCGACAGGGACAGTCTCAGCCCGTGCGGCTCTATACCGACAATGGTCATGTCGTCGGCAATCATTTCATCCGCGTTTTCGGAAGAAACAACGCCGCGCTCACCTTGCCTCTGCCCAGCTATACCGTCAAGGACTGCCGACCGACCTACCTCGGTGAGATCGAGACACGTCTCGAGCCGAACTCGTGGGCCGACTATGATTTCACAGTGCACGTATTTCCCTTTCCGAATCACGAATCCCGTCATCGTCAACCAAGACCGTTCGTGCCGACACGAGTCGAATGGTCGTTCGGCGACGGCGAGACTGCGACGTCCAACGGGCCGACCACTTCGCACAGCTACGAGGGCCGTTCTCAAGACGCTGAGTACTCGTATATGGCCATCACCGCGAACGTGTGGAGCCAGTACGGCGACAAGCTTACAGCCCGCTCGACGCTCGCGCTCTCGAACTCGGCGTTCGAGGCTCTCAAACAGAAGAACATTGTCCAGCTTCTCGTCTCGCTCAATCCACGCTTCCCGGAGGTCGACGGCCAAGGTCGCGTCGTGCAGCATGTCCGCTTGTGGCACACGTCCAAGGAAGCAGTGACCATCGACACGGCGATTCGGATGAAGTATTTCGACGGAGGGAAAGGCCAGTCTGCGGCCGAGACGGTCGACGTGGGAGCGCTGCTGGGGACGTCGAGCATTCCACCTGGCAGGCAAGGAATTGAAACGACGGTCGTGCTCGACCCGATCGCCGAACCCGGGGTCTTCTCGATGACCTACGTGCTGTCGGGCAGGTCTTCCAGCGATCAACAGGTCATGGGGAGCTTCTCGGTGATGCGTCCCCCTCCGCTGCCGACCGCGGAAAATAGCAAGATCGTGTCAGACTCCATGTTCAAAGCCAAGATTCTGGCGACGCGAGAAATTCTCGGAAAGAGCGTCGTAAGCGACGAAGACATCGCACGACTCGATCGCGAGGGGAGGTTCGCCAATCTTCCACCGGTGGCCGGCGACGCGCCGACCATGGAGCCGACCGTCCCGCCGGGCGCCACGCACCCGATTCCGACCGTGACGACGCAGCAGCCGACGACGACTACGACGGGTCAACCGACAGCAACACGTGCCCAGAGCGAGCATCAGGGCCCAGGTGGTCCGGCGAACGCTCCTCCTGCTGAATCGAAGTGACGCCATGTGCCTTCGACGATCAGGCCGCACGATTCGTGCGCGCCCCCACGCAGTCCGACCCGCTTGCTCTCGCTCGGTTGGTGGCTTTCGCGGACTTCCCGCCGGCAGCCTATTTGCTTGATGCCGGCTGCAGGCCGCGGGTTGGTCGCGGAGGCGTTCCTCGGCGCCGGACACACGGTCTACGGCGTGGACCTCTCGTTCGAGATGGTCGGCAGGGGTCCTGCGCCAGGAGATCGTTGACACATTAGTGCCAGGACATCGTTGACAGGTCAGTGGCAGGCAATGCCGTGGAAGGAATGCCGAGCCATGAGTCAAAAGCTAGAGTTCGTTGAGAGGGCGGCGAAGGGCGAAGCGATCGCATCGCTTTGCCGGGAATACGGGGTCAGCCGGCAGACGGGCCACAAGTGGGTCAAGCGCTTTCGAGAGCGCGGCTACGAGGGGCTGGAGGAGGAGAGTCGGCGGCCCAAGTCGGTGCCGCTGGCCACGGCCGAGGAGTTGGTGATGGCTACGTTGCGAGCGCGCGACGAGCATGCGCGCTGGGGTCCGATCAAGCTGCGCGTGGTGCTGCAGCGCCGCTTCGGCGAGCAGGCTCCGAGCCAGCGCACCATCGACGACCAAACTCGTCTTCGATCGGAACGCCGAGAAGAACGCTCCGACGATGGCTTCGACCAGCGCAAACATCCTCGCCACGGTCGCCCCAGAAGCACGTTCTTGTCAGCGGAGAATCGGCGACACGCATGCGCTACGCTCTCGCATCATTTTACTCTCGTCCGTCCCGAAAAGGCACCGAGTATGAGTATTTCGTCAGGACAATCCTGCTACCGCTGACTACGCGCTCCTTCAGGACGAAGCACACCACCGGCGCCTCGGCGGCCTGTACTTCGAATGGGCACTGCCGCGCATCGACGACGCGGAGCGACGGCGGCTCGGTAAGGTCCTCGGCGCTTCCGTTCGTGCGCTATCGCCGTTTTGGATGTCGCCGCGAACGCGCGGAGTCGATGGACCGGTGCTGTCTGAAGATCAGGTCCGCCGACTCGGTTGGCCGGATCCTGCGCGGTTCGCTCCTGTGGCTCGCAAAGTCACCGTGCGCGACATCGTCGAGCCGCTCGCCTCGATCGGCATCGAGCTTTCGGTCGAAGATAGACTGTGCTTGTCGCCGGCGGGATGAGGCGATTCATTCGTCGATAGGTGGCTCCGAAACCACACCTCTCGCGCTGCGTATTGATGGGTATGAAACCAACGTGGCTAGCGGTCCTGGCGCTCGCGTCTTCGGGTTGTGAGCGCATCGCGTCCGGAGAGCAAACCGGCTTCGAGCAGCATTGGAACTCCGCTCTCGACACTGCCGAAGCGAGTCCCGCGCCCGGAGCCGTTGCCGTCATCGAACTCTTCACGTCGGAAGGCTGCAGCAGTTGCCCAGCTGCAGACAAGGTATTGAATGATTGGGCGGCGGCGACGGCCAAAACCGGTGCGCGTGTCTTCCCGATCGCACTCCACGTCGACTACTGGAATTCCGCCAATTGGTCCGACCGGTTTTCGCGCGAAGCCTTCAGCGATCGCCAGCAAGCCTACGCGCATCGGATGAATCTGCACGGTCTGTACACTCCGCAGGCGGTGATCGATGGTGTCACTCAGTTGACGGGTAGCGATGAAGCCGGTCTTGGAAAGGCCGTCGATTCCGCACTTCGCGTCGCGTCGTCGACCACGCTCGCGCTCGCCACCTCGACGGCCGGCGACCAAACGCGAGTTACGTGGACCGTTCATGGCGCTCCGGCCGGCGCTGTGGTCGACGTGGCGATCGTGGAGAGCGGCCTTGTGTCCCACGTGGAAGGTGGCGAGAATCTTGGCCGCGATCTACGGCACGACAACGTGGTGCGGACCTTGGTGACACGTCCAGTCGAGGAGGGTACCGTCTCACTCGCTATTCCTGCGGACGTTGTACGGACCCACGCGGGGGTCGTTGCATGGGTTCAGGGATCGGGCGGAGTCGGGCGGATCGTGGCGGCGTCCAAGGTGCCGCTCGGATAGCAGTCACTTCATCGCGGGACATTTCAGTCCGCTAAAATCAAACCAACTTGGACCGCCGCTACAGCTGAGTCTACGACCTTGCAGGGCCGATAGGGGACCTCATGGGACCGCCGGCGTCTTGCTTGACCCTGACCACTTGCACGGCTTACATGCTGCGAGGGCGGCCTTCAGGAGCCGTTCACACTTTCGGTCGGCCTAGATTAAGCTCGGATGCTTGATGGGCTGCCAGTGGTCGCTTCCTGCCATTCCCGTGCTCGGGCACACGTAGTACTCGGAGAGATTCCACGTCGGCTCCGACGCATAGTCGATTTCTTGTAGCTCACGCGTCATACCGCGTAGTCCAAAAAGTCCGAACTGCGCATAGACAAGAACCACCGCCCCGGCGAGTGCGTGTAGCGCGTGCCCGAAGGTGGCACGGTGGAATGACTGTTCGCGGTCGTGCTTCACGCCGTTGTAGGCGTCGTACCACCGCAAGCTTTGGGTCGGGTTTGCCTGCGACCAACCCGCAAACGGCTTGATTGTCGGGTAGTCGGGGTATCGAGGCAGGCGGACTGCCCATTCGTCGAGGCGCATCAAGGGGAGCAGCTTCACGTAGTCGTTCGAGCTCCAGCGTCCCGGACCGCTGTAACCGTTTGCCTTGAGCACGGCGCGGAAAGAGGACTCCACCTCGTTACATCCGAGGATCAGAAGCTGTCGCAGTTCGTGCCCGTAGGTCGCGTCGTTCGTCGCGGAGGGCTCGACGACACGGAGCACATCTTGTAGGGCCGCGAGCAGGGTCCTGACGGCCTGAGCGGAGTTTCCGTGCTCGCTTTCGAAGCCCTGGATGCGGCCCCGGCTCGGGGGCCGATAGATCCGCAGATAGTGCTGCCCTACGTCAAGCTCACACCGTTTGATCTGAACGGATTCATCCGTCTGGCGATAGTGATCTTCGATGTCTTTGGGCGCGCCCTTGCCACGCTCAAGCGGATGCTCGCGATTCCCACTCTCGCCTTGGACTTGGTAGACAGAGCTCGTCCCATCGTCGATAACGAAGAAGCTCTTGGACTTGCGCCAGCGGACGTGAAAGACGGGCATGCTCGCATATCGTAGATGAATCTCGCGAGAAATGGGGTGGAAGTGATCGTCGGAGAACGCGGTCTCGCGATCGCGACGAGCGCGTGCGGGGTCGGCGGCATCTCTCGGCAACTCCGGCGTCAGGTTCGACCGTGCGATCGCGCCTGGCGCGATCAGTTCACCGCGGAAGTAAGCGATCGCTTCCAGTCGATGTTCCGGCGGGGGGCGGACAGCGCGCCTGCGCTTCCCACTCGGTCGCAGCGCGCGAGACGAAGATGAATGCACCGTGGGAACGGCGGATCACGCTCTTGCAACCGCATCCCTCGGCGACGTAGCGCTTCGGGGGGCAATGGTGGTGGCGGCACTTCACATGACTCGTCTCCTCGATCCATTCCGGGTCGTCCACGACGGTCACCAAGTCGCGCGGGCACGACAGCTCGCCGGCCGCGGCTTCCGCGAAGTCGGCCCACGCAAACAGCACGTCGCGGTGAAACTGGCCCACGCGTGGAGTGTTGTAGACAGATCCGAATCGGCCCACGAGCTGCAGCGATTCCGCCTGTCGATCGAGCACCGTCAGCGCGGCACTCATCTCGTCCTTTGACGACAATCGGATGTAGCGGCGCACGTCGACATTCTCGACCGTGCCGCGGTGTCCCGGTGTGAGCGACGACCATCCATAGAGTCGGACCGCTTCGTAGATCCCGCTGCGACCGCATCCTTCGACCCGATACGCGCCGTCCTCGCCTCCTACCCACGATTGGATTGCGTGGACGACGAGGCGGTCGCGCGAGCAGTCGAAGTCGAACCCGGCCTGTGCCACGACGGCTCGGCCCTCGGGCTGCCGCGGCACGATCCCATCTTGGATTGAGTCGAGATTCACGAAGATGGGCCGGCCGCTGCTCTCGTATCTTCCGTGCTGCTGTGCGCCGCCGCAGGCGACAACCAGAACCAGCAGGAGGCATGCGACCCAGTCACGTGAGAGGGACGGGTGGCCTCGCGGCCACGCGCGAGAAGCCGGGCCAGTAATGCCATCTACGGGTCGTTTGGCCACTCGAAGAGGGTAGCGCGAAGACGCATCCCCGGTTCGTGAGTTCGACGCTCATGTCATAGCCAATTCGGACCGCCGCTACAGCCTGAGTGTACGACCTTGCAGCGTCGATAGAAGACCTTGTACGAAGCCGCTGCGCGGCAGCCTGATGACCTGAGACGGCGATTCGCGCGCCAGAGCGCGTGAGAGGCGCGGGCGACATCCGCTGGGGGTGCGCTTGGTGGAAGCGCATGGGTGTGCTGGTGACAAATTCGCAAATTCGTTCATCGACGCCCGATGAGCGTCGACAGAGGCGGGCAGGCGCCAGATGGACCGATGATGCCGGTGTGGTGCATGGACCTACGCGAACTCATCCAGAACCGGCGCGGCGTCTCCACAGATGTCTCCAAGACCCGGGTCGAATTGGGGGGACGCCGGAGGACTCGAGGGGACTCCGGCTTAAACCGAATCCGATGTAATTCTCGAACCCTAGCGACGAAAGACGAGCGACATTGCCTACTTACAAAATATTGCTCGCAAGGGTTCAAATCCCCCCTCCCCGACAATATGCTCTAAACGTCCGAGAAAATGGGTGGAAAGCGAAGGACGGAGGGTGACGTTGGAAGCGATGCCGAAAGGGCGAAGCATTTCGATCTTGCGATCTCTGGCGGAATAGCGAACCGTTGCATGAACCTGCTGCCGACGCGCGCGGTGGGGCGAAGCGGAGTCCGTGCGCATGTGGTTGCCGCTCTCGAGTTCGGTGCCGGCGCCGCTCTCGCGAGCGCTCACCCGGACCCATGCGCCGCAGCAAACCGAAGCAGCGTATCCGCAATCGCGTGCAAGGGCTGGACGCTCTCGGCCGCCGCCAGCTCGATCGCAACCCTCGGCATGCCGTACACGACGCAGGTCGACTCGTGCTCGGCAACCGTGTGCGCTCCGGCGCGCCGCATGGCGAGGAGCCCGTGCGCTCCATCATTGCCCATACCCGTCATGATCGCTCCAGCGGCGTTCTTGCCCGCTTGATCCGCACAGGATTCAAACAGCACGTCGACGGACGGGCGGTGATGATTGCGCGGCACCGCCGACACAAGCCGCACGACGTACTGCCCGCCGCTGCGCTGAAGCTGCATGTGCGTCGCGCCGCCCGGAGCAAGGAGCGCCGACCCCGGAAGCACGCGGTCTCCATCGGAAGCCTCCCGCACTCGCATCGCACACATCTGGTCAAGCCGTTCGGCGAACAGGCGTGTGAAGGTCGCGGGCATGTGCTGAACGATGACGATTCCGGGTGCGTCCGCCGGCATCGCGCATAGGACTTCACGGATGGCCTGCGTGCCGCCGGTCGATGCTCCTAGCGCCAGAATCAACTCAGTGCCCCTGGCCAGCACGCTGCGAGCTCGCGGGCTGAGCGGCGTCGCTTCGGGAGCCTTCGCCCTGAAACCAGAGGGTTCCCTTGGACGACTCGGACGCGTTCTCGCCGCCATCTTGACCTTGGCGACGATCTCACCTCCGAGCTCCTCGACGCCGCGGCCGATATCAGTCGTGGGCTTGGCGACGAAGTCGACAGCCCCGAGTTCGAGGGCCTTAAGCGTCGTCTCGCAACCGCGCTCAGTGAGCGATGAAACCATGACGACCGGAAGTGGGTGAGCCCGCATCAGGCGCTCGAGAAACTCGAGACCGTCCATCCGAGGCATCTCGACGTCCAACGTGACCACGTCCGGCTGGACCGCTTGGATGATCGACCACGCTTGATACGGATCGTGCGCGGCACCAACGACCTCGAGCGCCGGGTCTTGCGAGAGAATCTCGCGCAGAATCTGGCGGATGAGCGCTGAGTCATCGACGATGAGAACGCGGGTCCGACTCATGACGACGCGGTCCTTTTGAATGAAAAGGAAGGGTCTTGGGTTATTTGGCGCACGTAGCGAAGATCCTCCCCGACGACGGCCGGGGCGTCGGACGGAGGCAGCTCTCGGACGAATGCGCGACCCGTGTGGGTCTCGAAGGCGATCTGGAGCGCACGATTCGCGCCGAGCTTCTCAGCGAGGATTGGAATTTGGGCAGTGTGCATGTATTCGCGAATGAACGCGATGTTGATTCCGGGAATGTCGTGGTAGGTTCCCGCAAGAACGCGGGAGGCCCCGAAGACCTTGGCGCGCAGTCGGTCGCGCTTGGCGCCGTTCTGGAGGAGTCCGTCAATCAGCAGCTCCATGGACTCGGCTCCAAAGCGCGCGGGATTCCCCTCTCGGTCTCCTCGCGGCAACATGAAGTGATTCATGCCCCCGACCCCCGCGATGGGGTCGTACATGCAGACGGCAATGCACGACCCGACGAGCGTTCGGACGCGAGGGCTGTCCTTGGACACGAACACCCCTCCGGCGTGGATCACGTGATCGTCGTGGCGACGAAGAGGCGACCGAACGGACAGCCGCGCACCGCCTGGCGAAGGCAAGCGAACCGAGCGCCTGGCCGCGCGCTGGGACCGCGGCGGTGGGTGGGTGGACGGTCTCGGCACCATCGACAAGCGCGGAGGTCCGGCACGGCGCCGGTATGTCGTTGGCCCAGCGGGTTCGAGCAGGTCTCCGAGGTCGCGAGCTGTCTCGGAGTGACCGATGAAGAGATACCCGCCAGGGACGAGGCGCTCGGCGAGGCCCCGATAGACGCGGTGCTGGGTCGGCGCGTCGAAGTAAATGGCCACGTTGCGACAGAAGATGGCGTCGAACGGGCCGCGCAGGGGCCATGGCTGGACGATGAAGTTTAGCTGACGAAACTCGATCAGTTCGCGGATCTCTGCGCAAACGCGGAAGGTCCCGTCGGCGCCGCGCTCCAGCCACTTGTCGCGCAGAACGGCCGGGATGTCCTCGACACGGCTCTCGTCGTAGACGCCTGCCGACGCCTCCGCGAGGACGTCGGTGTCAATATCGGTGGCGACCAGACCAATGTCCCAAGCGCTGCCTCTCGACGCCGCACGCACGACCATCGCCGCGGAATAGACCTCTTCGCCTGTCGAACACCCTGCGCTCCAGATACGCACGCGCCTCGCTCCCCCGCTGCGGGATCGCTCCTCGATGTGCGGGGCCAAGCGGGTGGCGAGGAGTTCAAAATGCTGGGGCTCCCGAAAGAAGCTCGTCTTGTTCGTCGTGATGGAGTTGACGAGCTCGCGCAGCTCCGCCGCGCCATTCTCGGCGGCAAGAAACCAAATGTAGTCGGAAAAGGAAGAGAACCCGTGGTGCCGGAGGCGGGGGGCTAGCCTCGAGACGAGGAGCTGGCGCTTGGAGTCGGACAGGTGAATTCCCGTCGACTTGCGAACGCACGCGCGTAGCCAGTCGAACTGATCATTGGTGATTTCCGGCACATCCATGGGACGTCCCTTCAGGGGTCACGTCCGACGCGTCGAGCGTCGTCGGCTCGCTCCGCCCGCGTTCAGAATTCCTCGAACGCCCCGTTGGCGCGGTTGGAGGCGGATGGCGGCGGCAGACTGGGCGGTAGGAGCTTCGCGTCCGCCCGGCTGTTCGGCATCGCCACTTTGGAGTTCCCGTTGGCTCGACGCGCCCCATTGGACGCCGCTGGTCGGACGACCTTCGTCCGTGGGGCCGTCCTCCCGGAGCCGGCGTTCGACGCGACACCCAGCTTGAAGCGACTCACCAGCTCCTGGAGATGCTCGGCCTCCGACGCCAACGACTGCGCCGTCGATGACAGCTCCTCGGTCTGCGCCGCGTTGGCCTGGGTCACCTGGTCCATCTGGGACACAGCCTCGCTGACCTGGTCCACACCCGTGTTCTGCTCGCGTGACGCCGCCGCAATCTCCGAGACCATATCGGTCACCCGTTTCACCGACCCGACAATTTCTTTGAGCGTCTCGCCCGAGGCATTCACGTGCGCCGAACCCTCGTCGACCTTCCGGCCCGAGTCCTGGATCAGCCCTTTGATCTCCTTGACTGCCGTCGCGCTCCGCTGTGCGAGGGTTCGCACCTCCGCAGCGACCACGGCGAAGCCGCGACCTTGCTCGCCAGCGCGGGCCGCCTCAACGGCCGCGTTGAGAGCCAACAGGTTCGTCTGGAATGCGATCTCGTCAATCGTCGTGATGATGTCGGCGATGCGCTTGGACGAGTCCATGATCTGACCTTCGCTGACACCGCGGACTGCACCACGCGCCCTCCCTTCTCCGCCACGTCGCGCGCTCCACTCGCGAGCTGGGCGGCGTGCTGCGCGCTGTCAGAATTCTGCTTGACGGTGCTGGAGATCTCCTCGAGGCTCGCCGACGTTTCCTCCAAGCTCGCCGCTTGCTCCTGGGCGCCCGAGGAGATGTCCTGCGAGGCGGAGGAAAGCTGCTCCGATGCAGCCGCCACGTTACTTGCGGCCTGATGGACTTCGAGAAGGACTGTCCTCACGCTTGCCACCGTGCGATTGAGCTCCCGCGCGACATGCCCGACCTCATCGTTGGAGTCGATATCGAGCGACTTCGTAAAATCGCCCTCGGCGACAAGGCGAAGAACGTCGCCGGCTTGCCTGAGCGGGTTCGCGATGCTCCTGCCTATAAGAAGCGACGCTGCAATCCCGAAAAGCACGCCCAGGGCAATGGCCACGATGACCGTCCAGCGCGCGCGCTCGAAGGCGAGTTCGGCATCGGCAACGGCCCGGTCGACGCGCTCCTTCTTGATTCGGGCCAGGTCCGCTATGGCTGCTGTCAAGCGCGCCTTGTCGGCCTTTGCGTGGTCAAGCATGGCGACACCGCGAGCGATATCGCCCTCCATCGCGACATCAACCCCAGCGACGCTCACGGCGTGGATTGGATCGTACGCGGAGCGCAGCGCCTTGAGGGCAGACCTGCCCTCATCCGACATCAGCTTCGGCTCGATCCCGTCCAAGAGCGCGTGGATCTCCTCGTCGTACTTGGCAATGCGCTCGTGCACGGCCTTCGCGTCGCTCGGGACGAGCATCGCCTGGCGAACGTCGCGGCTCATGACGTTCG
>Ga0326728_10009072_pt1 | contig 24181 bp, 20 predicted proteins | sample MB3enrmetagenome_FD_207602 | JGI IMG/M metagenome (GOLD analysis project Ga0326728, IMG submission 207602) | Lab enriched peat soil microbial communities from McLean, Ithaca, NY, United States - MB31MN | ecosystem: Environmental > Terrestrial > Soil > Wetlands > Peat | place: USA: New York... | reverse complement strand
GGTGTCGGAATCCCGGAAGTAGCGGTCGACGAGAAATTTGTCGATGTGCGTGGACGCCGCCCATAGGACCGGTCCGGAAAAAGCGAAGAAAAGCCACATGCGTTGCGCGAAGACTCCGGCTGCTCTGCTTCGATGTACCCGATCTGAGGCGTTAGCCCAGCCATCTTGGCGCACTTGACATCGCCGGGGCGCGGCGCGCCCCATCACGGCAGACTGTGGCGCCATATTTCGAGACGCTTGGCGGGCCGGCGGCGGCCCGCCAAGCTGAGGACGCTTATAGGGCGCTCGTCAGGATGGTGGTGACGACGTCCCGGGTGTAAATGTCGGCGACGCTAAAATAGCGGGCGTTGCCTAGCACGTTCCCGACGATGGCCGGCAGGTCAACCTGCTGGATGCCCAGTTGCGAGAGGCGTGTGGGCGTGCCGATCTTTTCGAACCATTTTTCCAGCGCCGCGACGCCCTGTTCGGCAGTCTCAACGCCAAACACGTTCTTGGCGAAACGCTCGAACTGGCCCGGATTGCGCCCGAGATACCATTTCATCCACGCCGGCATCACCACCGACAGACCCGCTCCATGCGGCACATTGAAGAGCGCCGAGAGCGAGTGTTCGATCATGTGGTTGGGATAGCTGAAGCCGGAAGCGCCGGCAGTGATCAGGCCATTGAGGGCCTGGGTCGAGGCCCAGGCAAACTCGGCGCGAGCATTATAGTCAGCCGGGCCGCTTAGCAGGATCTCCGTCGTTTCGATCACCGTGTTGATGATGGCTTCCGCCAGACGGGAGTTGAAGCGCGGCTGCATAGCAGCCGTGAAATAACCTTCGATCGAATGAGCGATGATATCGGCCGCGGAGTAGGCGAGATAGTTACGCGAAACCGACTGCATCAACGCAGGATTCACGATCGACACCTTGGGGAAGGAATGCACTGATTTGACGGACAACTTTTCTTTGGTGTCTTCGTTGGTCACCACCGCGCCGCTGTTCATTTCGCTGCCCGTGGCGGCCAGCGTCAGGATGTCGAACACCGGCAGCGCCGCTTCGATGGCGGCCCTGCCGATGAACAGATCCCAGACGTCGCCGTTGTAAAAGGCACCCGCGGCGATGGCTTTTGAGCTGTCGAGAACCGAGCCGCCGCCAACGCTCAGGATGGCGTCGACCCCATGGCCGCGCGCTAAGGCGATCCCTTCGCGCACTTTCGAAATGACGGGATTGCTGACGACGCCGCCGCATTCAACCAGTTCGACGCCGTGGGCGGCCAAGCTTTCGCTGACCACGGCGAACAAGCCGTCGCGCTTGATGCGGTCGCTGCCATAGCAAAGCAGCACTTTCTTGACCCCGTACTGAGCAACGTGCCGTCCGACCAGTTTTTCCTTGCCCACGCCGAACTCGATCCGCGTTGGGTTGTAAAAAGTGAAGCTTTCCATTCTGCTTTCCTCGACAAGGTTCTTGGTGGCGGATTACGACGGAGGCCACAACCTTTCATCGCTTCAATCCAGCAGAGGTCTTTCGGTTTGGCTCCGGCTCTCGGTGTCCATGTTTGCCGCGCCGTCACGCGCCGACAGGCGAACCCGTTCGCTTCGATCGCGGCCGTCTCCCAGCCGGCGCGGACAGCGTAGCGGAGATGCACCAGACCGTGCTCCAACGCTTCGCAGGAGGTCAGCGAGAGCTGAACATGGTTGGCTAAGCCGCTTTCGCCGAATTCGACGAAGCTTTGGGCTCTGGCTCGCCCGTCAAGGGCGGGGGCGACAAGAAGGCTGAGTTCGTCGACGAGACCGGCGGCGAAAAACGAACCGTTGATCGTGGCGCCTCCCTCCAGCAGCAGCCGGCGGACGCCAAGTTCACGGCCGAGCGCGTCCAGCATTGCGGCAAGATCCAATTCGGCCGTTTCGGCGACGATGTAGGAGACGCCGTCGGCCGCCAGTTCGGCCAGATGGCTGTCCGGCGCGTCGCGGCCCAGAAGCACCACGACATGATCGCCGCCGACGTCGGGCCCGGCGAAGTGGAGCCTGCCCGAGGGATCGACCACGACGGCGTAGCTGCCGGCGCCGCGTCTCGCAAAATGATGCGGCCGGTCAACCGAGCCCGGCTGCGCCGGCGGATGCGGGGCGGCCTTGCTCATCTCAGCCATCGTCACGCGCCCGACGATCCAGGCGTCGCCCTCAAGCGCCTGATGAACCCGCTCGTATATCCTCGACCAATCGGCGCGAACGCCATCGGGGCTGACGGTGAAGCGGCTGGGATGGAGGCCTCCATCCAGCGACGCGATCATATGGCAGATGACGTACGGCTTCATGGCGTTCTTTCCTGAGTCAGTTCCGGCGCGAAGCAACCGCGCCGGTAGCTGTTCTTCCGCCGATTGATAACCGCCGGACCGTGCGGATCGTCGCTCCGCTCACTTTGGAAAATCCGTTGTCAGGCTGGTCGCCTTCCAGGCCTCCAGCGTTGCGCGGTCTTGATCGAGGGCGGCGGCGACCACCTGGACGGCGTCGCTCCCCAGCAACACGAGGTGCGGCGGCGCGACATCCCCGACGGCCTTGATGATGACCTCGGCGGCGCGCGTTGGATCGCCGCGCTGATGGCCATGGGTCTTGTCATTCTCGATGCGACGGCGTCCAGCGGTCTCGGCATAGTCGGCGATCGCGATGCGCGATTGGAGCAGCGAGCGGCCGGGAAAATCAGTCCGGAACTGGCCCGGCTCCACCACGATCACCCTGACGCCGAGCGGTTCAACTTCTTTGCGGAGGCTGCCTGACAGCCCTTCCAGCGCGCATTTCGTCGCCGCATAATAGCCCGAGCCTGCCGCCGGATTTCGAGCGGCGATCGACGAGACATTGACGATGGTTCCGTGGCGTCTCGCCCGCATGCCGGGCAACGCCGCCTTAATCATCGCCACCGCCCCGAAGAAATTGGACGCGAACAGCTTATCCACTTCGGCCTCGTCGGCTTCCTCCACAGCGGCGCGATAGCCGTGGCCGGCGTTGTTGACGAGGACATCGACGGCGTCGAATTTGGCTTCGGCTTGCGCGACGGCCGCCTTGACCTGTTCGTCGTCGCGCACGTCGAGAGCAGCGGCAAGCGCCGTGTCCGGATAGGCGGCGACCAAATCTTCGATCTTGGTCGGATCGCGCGCGGTTACGACAGCGTTCCATCCGCGCGCCAGCACGGCTTCAGCGAGAGCGCGGCCAAGGCCCCTGGAGCAGCCGGTGATCAACCATGTGGACATGTCGTCAGCGCCTCCCGACATTGAAAAACCCTGGAGCGCGACAGGCAGGCGTCAAGGCGCCTACGCCCGGACCGCCCCTGCACAAGGCCTCGGCCGCCCTGCTGTTCGTTCCCGACGGCGGCGACGATCTCGAGACGACGGTGGTCGTCGCCGATCGTAGTCGAAACCGCGCCGGCGGCTTCTTCGGGGCTGTGATGGACGTCGAGCCGGAGTGGCGGCGTCTCATTCAGTATGATCAGGCGGCTATTGCCGGTCATTCGCGTCCTCGTCGGAAATCCCTCAGTAGCGTTCCGCGTCGTTCTGAGGCGCTTGAGACCAAATCTCGCCGCGTTGGCCGTCGATGGTTGCGCCGCCGAAGTAAAACATTGCGCCAGCGGCGACGAAATCCGCTGGGAAAGCGAGCTGCGGCTTGCTCGCCTCATTCAGCTTGGTCATCTGTTCCGGAGTGAGCTTCACCTCGAGGGCGGCGAGGTTGTCGTTGAGCTGATCGAGCGTGCGCGCGCCAATGATCGGCGAGGTGACCCCAGGGCGGGCGCGAAGCCAGGCGAGAGCCACGCGCGCGACCGTGGTGTCGAGTTCGCCAGCGATGCGGCCTATCAGATCGAGCAACGTGTAGGTGCGCTCGTCGAGGAGATTGACGATGCGCGCTCCGCGACCAGGCTCATGTTTGCCATGATCTTCGCGCTTGTACTTCCCGCTGAGGACGCCGCCCTTCAGCGGGCCCCAAGGCGTTACCCCGAGCCCGAGTTCCTGCGCCATCGGCACCAATTCGCCTTCAACCGTCCGCTGAAGCAGGGAGTACTCGATCTGCAAAGCGATGAGCGAGGCGTAATCGCGGAAATGTGCGAGCGTCTGCGCCTGCGCGACCTTCCACGCTGGCGTGTCGGAAAAGCCGATGTAGCGCACCTTGCCCTGTTGCACGAGCGTGTCGAGCGCCGCCATCGTTTCTTCGATCGGGGTAAAGCGGTCCCAGAGGTGCATCCAATAGAGATCGATGTAATCGGTCTGAAGCCGTCGCAGCGATTCTTCGCATTGAGCGATGACCGCCTTGCGGCTCGCGCCGCCGCCATTTGGGTCGCCGAGGAACATGTTGCACATGAACTTGGTCGCGATGACCAGACGATCGCGCTTCTTGTGATCGCGGCCGAGATGGTCACCGATGATCTTTTCGGAGTGGCCCTTGGTGTACGCATTGGCCGTGTCGATGAAATTGCCGCCGCATTCGATGTAGCGGTCGATGATGCGCTCGGAGTCCGACACGCTTGAACCCCAGCCCCAATCCTCGCCGAAGGTCATGGCGCCCAGGCAGAAGGGGCTGACGCGCAGACCGGAACGGCCAAGGGTGACATACTGATCGAGTGACATGAGCCTTCTCCTTTCCGAAACGTGGCGCTCAATATTGCGCGACCCTCATGGTTAGTCGATCGAAGGAGGCGGCGATTGGCGGCCTCGGGTGGAAAGTCGATGGCCTGGAGACTCGCCGCCTCGATCGTTGCGGTCAGACGAAGCAGGGCGACTACGTCGGCAAACCTCGGGGCAGTGCTTGTACCCCCTCGCGCGGGTTTTGCGCCATGGAGGCGTAAAGCCTGGCGACGTCGCCCGGAATGACCTGATCAGGCCATTTCGCCTTGTCCTCAAGCGCCTCCCCCTCAGAGACCAGTGGTTTTGAGGAGATATTCAGGGTAACGCTCGCCCTCGATCGGGATGGCCGCAGCGGCCGCCTCGATGTTTTTCAGTTCGGCGGGCGTCAGTTGAACGTTGACTGCGCCGAGGTTCTCTTCGAGCCGATGCAGCTTGGTCGTCCCGGGGATTGGCACGATCCAGGGTTTCTGCGCGAGCAGCCAGGCGAGCGCGATCTGCGCCGGCGTTGCGCTCTTGTCGCCTGCGATCCGCTTCAGGAGATCGACCAGCGCCTGGTTCTTGTCCAACGCCTTCGGCGTGAAGCGCGGAAGGAGGTTGCGGAAGTCGCCTTCGTCGAGCTTGGTGTCCTTGGTAATGGCGCCGGCCAGGAAGCCCCTGCCGAGCGGGCTGTAAGGCACGAGGCCGATGCTGAGGTCTTCGCAGGCCGCGATGACGCTGTTTGTCTCCGGCCCGCGCGTCCACAGCGAATATTCGTTCTCGATCGCTGTAATCGGCTGAACGGCATGCGCGCGCCGGATGGTCCTCGCTCCCGGTTCCGAGAGACCGAAATGCTTGACCTTGCCTTCTGCGATCAGGTCCTTCACCGTCCCGGCGACATCCTCGATCGGAACATTCGGGTCGACGCGATGCTGGTAGTAGAGGTCGATGACACCGACGCCGAGACGCTTGAGCGAGGCGTCGCACGCTTCGCGGATGTGCGCCGGGCGGCTGTTCTGCCCGGCCATTTTTCCGTCTTCGATATTGAAGCCGAATTTGGTGGCGATCACGACCTGATCACGGAAAGGCGCCAAGGCTTCGCCGACGATCTTCTCATTGGTGAAGGGGCCGTAGACCTCGGCGGTATCGAAAAAGGTCACGCCGCGTTCGACCGCGGCCCGGATCAGAGCGATGCTTTCCTGCCTGCTCAGCGAATGGCTGTAGCCGTGGTTCAGGCCCATGCAGCCAAAACCGAGAGCCGAGACCTCAAGGCCCGATTTGCCGAGTTTGCGTTTCTCCATGACTGACGCTCCTGATTTGACATTGTGGCCAGAATTGTCGTCTCGCTCGACGATCAGGCTCCGTATTGCTCGTCGCTGACCTTTTCGAGCCAGTCGGCCGATTTACCGCTTAGCTCTTCGACGATAGCCACGTGGGCCATCGCCAGCGCCGCCGCCGCGCCGTGCCAGTGTTTCTCGCCCGCCGGAAAGCCGGCGCCGATCCCAACGGATCGAGGGGTCGGACGGCCAAGAGGTCACCTCGCAGCCAAAATGGCCGGCGCTGCCAGCCAGTCTCGGAGCTTCGACCACCGCCGTCGCCCTGAGACATTGCGGACCGCGATGGCGATCGCCCTCCGACTGCCTACCAACACGACGAGCCGCTTGCCGCGCGTGATTCCGGTGTATAGCAGGTTCCGCTGCAGCATCGGGTAGTGCTGGGTGAGAACCGGGATCACCACCGCCGGATACTCCGACCCCTGCGCCTTGTGGATCGTCGCCGCGTAGGCGGGCGTCAGCGCATCGAGATCGCCGTAGTCGTAGCTCACATCGCGCCCGTCGAAGCGCACGACGGTCTCGCCTTCCTCGGTATCGATCCCGGCAATGAAGCCGATATCGCCATTATAGACGTCGCGGTCATAGTCGTTCTCGATCTGCATGACCTTGTCGCCGGGCGCAAAGCTCCAGCCGAACTTCTCGACCTTGGGTGCAGCTTCCCCATTCAGCGCGGCCTGCAGGTCGATGTTGAGCGACCGCGCGCCGACGCCGCCCCGCGCCATCGGGCATAGCACCTGGATGTCGCGCTCCGGGTCGAGGCCGAAGCGACAGGGAATGCGGGTCGTCACCAGATCGATGATCCGCGCGACCGCCGTCCCGGCGTCCGCGGCCTCGACAAAATGGAAATCGCTGTCAGCGGAGGCGCGAGATAGATCGGGTGGCTCGCCCGATTGATGCGGTGGGCGTTGGTGATGATCCGGCCCGCGGCCGCCTGGCGGAAGATCTCAGTTAGCCGCACCACCGGAATCGCGCCCGAGCCGATCAGATCGGCCAGCACGTGGCCCGAGCCGACGGAGGGAAGCTGATCCACATCCCCCACTGCCAGCAGCGCCGCCTCCTCGGGGATCGCCTTGGCGAGCGCGTGCATCAGCGGAATGTCCACCATAGAGACTTCGTCGATCACCAGCAGGTCGCAGGACAGCGGATGATCGGTGCCGCGTCGGAACCCGCCACTGCGCGGATCGACCTCCAGAGGGCGGTGGATCGTCTTCGCCTCGAACCCGCTCGCCTCGCTCATTCGCTTCGCCGCCCGACCGGTGGGCGCGGCCAGCAGGATACGCACGCCCTTGGCGGCAAGGATGGCGAGGATCGCCCGCGTGATCGTCGTCTTGCCCACCCGGGGCCGCCAGTGATCACCAGCAGCTTCGTCGACAGTGCAAGGCGGACGGCCGCACGCTGGCCCTCGGCGAGCCTCATGCCGATCCGCCGCTCCACCCAAGGGATGGCCTTCTCGGCGTCAATCGCCGGCCACGGCGAGGCGCCGGATGCTATCGCGCGCACCCGCTCGGCGATGCCGCGCTCGGCACGCCACAGGCCGGCAAGGAAGACACAATCCACCTCACCGACCCGGTCGGCGATCACGGCGCCATCCCCGAGTTCGAGCTCGAGCGCCGACCGGACCAGCGCCTCCGGTGCCTCCAGCAGGCGTTCGGCGAGCGGAACCAATTCGGAGAAAGGCAGGCTGCAATTTCCCTCGTCCATCGCCTCGGAAAGCGCGTAGCCGATGCCGGCGCGCAAGCGGATCATCGCTGTCTTCTCGATGCCGAGCCGAGCCGCGATGGCGTCCGCCGTTTTGAAGCCGATGCCCCGGATGTCGCGCGCGAGACGGTAGAGATTCTCGCTCATCACCTGGATGGCGCCGGCCCCGTAGGTCTTGAAGATGCGCACCGCCCGCGCCGTGCCGACGCCATGGCTGTGCAGGAAGACCATGATCTCCCGGATCGCCTTCTGCTCGGCCCAAGCGTTGACGATGCGCCTGGCGCGCACCTCGCCGATGCCGTCCACCTCGCGCAGGCGCTCCGGCGCGCCCTCGATCACGTCGAACACCTGCTCGCCGAAGCCGCGCACCAGCTTGCGGGCGTAGACCGGGCCGATGCCGCGGATCATCCCGGAGGCAAGGTAGCGCGCGATCCCCTCCGCCGTGGTCGGGGCGGAGGTTTTCAGGAAGCGCGCCTTGAACTGCTGGCGGTGGGCGCGGCTGTTGACCCATGCGCCGGTCGCGGTGATCCACTCGCCGGCGCTGATCGCAGCCGCGTGGCCGACGACGGTGACGAGATCGCGGCGCCCGCGCGCCTTCACCCGCAGAACGGCGAACCCGTTCTCGGCATTGCGGAACGTCACCCGCTCGACGATGCCGGCGAGGACCTCGCTCTCCTGCCAGGGCGTTTGGCGCTCCGTCACAGCCGGCCGCCCTCGTCAACCGGGCGCAGTCAATGCTGCGCCGGGCGACGCGCCGGCAGGCTCGCCAGCATCTGCCGCCGCGCTCGAGTGCAAGACAGCACCGTCTCATGGATCTCATGCTCGGCGATCCTGGTCAGTTTCTGGAAATGTCCGATCGTGACGGCGATATCGTCAGGAGCGGCCGGCTTGGTCGGGTCCTCCGCCAGCACGGGAGTCCCTTCCAGCATCGCGCGGATCTCCGCCAGGGCGCCGAGCGCCTTGTGCGCCCGCTCCGGCAGGTCGAGGTGCTCCTCGTCGCCGAAGAAGCCTTCGACGAATCCGTCCAGCTCCTCGCGCCGCAGCCGGGCGAGCGCGGCTATCCCTTCGCGCGTGGCGGCGACCTCCATGCGCGTTAACCGGAAGGGCGCCGAGCGTTCCTGATGACGCGTGAGCCGGTTCCACAGGCCCATGATCAACGCGCCAATGAGTTCGTTGGCGGCGTCGATGGTGTCGAACGCCGGCAATTCGCCGCCCCACAGCGCCTCCACCATCCTGATCGGCGAAGCCTGCACGTCGGGAGAGGCAATGTTCCCAAGGAAGCGGGCGCGCACGGCGTGGAACGGGACCGGACAGTGGTAGCGCTCGAGCAAGGCCCGCACCTGGTCATCGCTCGCAGCTGGCGGCGTCATGCGTTTGACCATCCTCAATGCCCCTTTGGTTCGATCAACCCCCAGAACCCGTATTTCCGTCCGTGCGCCTTCCGCAATCGCGCGACGAACTCCGCATGGCTCGTGATCGATTCCGGCGCCGGCAGATGGGCGCCAGACGCGCGCAGGACAACAAATCGCGCGCGGCGTATTGGTATTGCGTCGACGAGCCGCGATCGAGCACGCTCTCGATCATGCGGCGATACACACATCGCCGGTTGTTGATCCGCCCCGCATTGGGCTTGAGCAGGCCTGCGGCGACCCTCAAGAGCGTGGTCTTGCCGCAAGCCGAGGCGCCAAGCACAACCGCAATCTCGCCGCCGCGCACGCTGAGGTCGAGAGCTCGCAGCGCAGGCTGGCGATCGAACGTGTTATCATTGGTGGCAACGTTCGCAGTAAACTCGAGTTGCGATGGGGACGCCCCGAGACAGAGCGACGCCGGCCCCCATCGAAACGGGGCCCAGGGAGTCGGGGGCGTAGCGAAGTTGGGCTCGAGGGAAGAGGGTGAGGGATGGGAGCGTCCGTGACCGGAGTGGTCTTCGACATCCGTGAATTGACCATTCACGATGGCCCCGGGCTGCGCACCACGGTGTTCCTCAAGGGCTGCCCGCTTCGCTGCGCCTGGTGCCACAACCCGGAGGGCTGGTCCCCGGCGCCCCAGGTTCTGCGCGGGCCGAACGGCGATCGGGTCGCCGGGCGGAGCTACCAGGCCGACGAGCTGGCCGCTCTCCTGAACCGCCAGGCGCCGCTGCTGGTCGACGGCGGGGTGAATTTCTCCGGCGGCGAACCGCTCATGCAGGCGGCCTTCTTGGAGGCGGTGCTGGAGCGGCTGGAAGGCCTGCACGTGGTCCTGGGCACCTCCGGGTTCGCCCCCGCGGAGGACTTCCTGCGCGGGGTCCGCCGCTGCGACCTGGTGCTGTTCGACCTCAAGCTCATGGACCCGGAGGCGCACCGGCGCTGGACCGGCGTCGACAACCGGTTGATCCTGGACAACTTGGCGCGGTTGGCGGACCTGGGCTTGCCCTACCTGATCCGGACGCCGCTGGCGCCGGGGGCGACCGACACGGAAGCCAATCTGCGCGCCATCGCCCGCCATGCCCGGCAACTGCCCGGGCGGCCCCGGGTGGAATTGCTGCCCTACAACCGGGTCGCGGGGGGCAAGTACGCGGCCTGCGGCCTGGAACGGCGCCCGGATTACGACGAGACCGTTCCGTGCCGGACGGACCTCACGCCCTTCCGTGAACTTCAACTGGATGCGAGGGTGCTATGAACGCCATCCTGGAACAGCGGCAGGCGGTCCTGCCGGAGCTCTCGCCCCGTCTGGCGGAGATGAAGCGGCGCATCCGCGCCGGCGAGCACCACCGTTTCCGCGTCACCGACACGGTGGACGTGCTGACCGAATGCGAGCGCGAGGGTCTCGACTGGACCCAGCGGGCGGCCCGGTTGACCCGTCGCCTGTGCGAAGCCCAGACCGTGGTGATCGAGCCGGACGAGCGCATCGTTTTCACCCGCACGGTCCGGCGCATTCCGCCCTTGTACCATCCGGAGCAGATGGAGGAGCTGCGCGCCGGGCGCGTCTTTCACGAGCTCGGGCCGATCAGCAACATCTGCGCCGGCTGGGGCATGGTGCTCAGCCAGGGCCTGCTCGCGCGGCGCGCGGCGGCCCAGGCCACCCGGGCCCGGTTGGCCGGCGACCGGGAAGCGGAGACCTTCCTCGACGCCGCGGTGGAGACCATCGACGCGGTGCTGGAACTGGCCCGCCGCTACGCCGCGGTGGCCCGGGCCGTGGGCCGGGACGACCTGGCCGAGGCGCTGCGACGGGCGCCGGCCTATCCCGCCGCCACCTTCCACTAGGCGCGGCAGGCCCTGCGCCTGTGCCATGCCGTTCTCTGGCTGAGCGGGCACTACCACTGCGGGCCGGGTCGGCTGGACCAGTATCTTTGGCCGTACCTGGAGGCGGACCTCGCCGCGGGCCGTCTGGCGCCGGCGGAAGCCCAGGAACTGCTGGAGGAGTTCTTCATCAGCCTGAACAAGGACAGCGACCTCTACCCGGGCGTCCAGCAGGGCGACAACGGCCAGTCGCTGATGCTGGGCGGCGTGCGCCGGGACGGCGGCGACGGCGTGAACCCGCTGACCGCCATGGCGCTGGAGGCCGGTCGCAAGGTGGCGTTGATCGATCCCAAGATCAACTTGCGTGTGACCCGCGACACCGACCTGGCGCTGCTGGCCAAGGGCGTCGAGTTGACGCGCATCGGCCTGGGCTTTCCCCAGTGGTGCAACGACGAGGTGGTCATCCCCGGCCTCGTCGCCGCCGGCTACGATCTGGAGGACGCCCGGGACTACTCCGTGGCCGCCTGCTGGGAGTATGTCATCCCCGGCAAGGGCATGGAGGTGGTGAACATCGGCGCCGCGTCCATGCCCGCCGCGGCGGACCGAGCGATCCGCGCCGGGCTCCAGGCAGGAGAGAGTTTCGACCGGATCCTGGAGCGCGCCGGCGCCGATCTGGCCGAACAGGTGCGCGCGCTTGCCGAGACCAGCCGAAAGCTGTTGCTGCCGCCGGCGCCCTGGTACTCGGTGCTGATGGACGGGTGCCTGGAGCGCGGCCGGGACCTCAGCCACGGCCTGAAATACAACAACTTCGGCATCCACAGGGCCGGCTCGTCCAACGCCGCCGACGCCCTGGCGGCGGTGCGCGCGCTGGTCCACGAGCAGCGGCGAATCGATCCCGCCCGGCTGATCCGCGCCCTCGACTCGGATTTCGAGGGAGAGGAGGCGCTGCGGACTGAACTGCGCGAGGGCGCGCCCAAGGTGGGCAATCACGACGACGCTGTCGACGGCCTGCTGGTGGAGCTGTTCGACCGCTTCGCCGACGCCTGCGCCGCCGCCGGCGACAACCGCCGCGGCGGCCGTTACCGCCCGGGCACCGGCTCAGCGATGTATTACGTCTGGCTGGCCCAGGGCCACAAGGGTATGCGCGAGCCCACCGTCGGGGCCACCGCCGACGGCCGGCGCAAAGGGGGGTTCTTCAGCTCGTCTTTGGCACCTTCGCCGGACGTGCAGGTGCGGGGACCGCTGAGCGTGCTGCAAAGCTTCGGCAAGCTCGACTACCGGCGCGTCTGCAATGGCGGCCCGCTGACCATGGAGCTGGCGGACAGCCTGTTCCGGGGAGCGGAGGCGGTCGAGAAGGTGGCCTTGTTCGTCCGCGCCTTCGTCCGCTCCGGCTGCCAGCAGATGCAGCTCAACACCCTGAACGTGGACACCCTCCGGGACGCCCAGCGACATCCCGAGCGGCACCGCAACCTGGTGGTCCGGGTGTGGGGCTGGAGCGGCTATTTCTGCGAGCTGGACGAGAGCTACCAGAACCAGATCATCGGCCGGCACATCTACGGCGCCTGAGCGGGGACGGGTGGGGGGAAGCTCGAGGAACCGTTGCAGAGGACGCACCCTCGGTTCGCAAGAGCAGAGGCTGACCGAGGTTGTCAGCGCGCTTGCGATAGGCGGTCGCGCACACCCTCGGAGGGAATCGAACCCCGACCCCGCGCAACCCTCTGAATCCGCTCGATCGGCGACGCCACCGCCAGCCAGCGGGCACTTCGCGGAATACATCGTGTGGCCGGCTGTGGCTTGGAATTGCGACGAAACGAAGCTCCGCCGTAAAGTGACGTAATAGATTGAGATTGCTAATGAACTTTACGTCTGCTGGGGGTCCAGTTCGATGCAGTCAGCCGCTCACTCGTTACGAGTTTCAGGGCCGAATGAATAAGTTGAATGTCCCCGGCCTGGGGGCCCGGTTGGACGCACTTTCACACGCTGGTGCCTATGGAACCGCCGAGCCTGCGTTGCTGATATCGTGTCGCCCAGAGGTCGCCCACGAATAATGCTGGCCATGACCGTTAATTGCTTAGCCATTGATTATATTGACAAAAATGGCGCGCCAGTCTGGATAAAAGTGCGAACACCTATGTTATCAAAATAGCGTTGTGATTTTGAGGCCGCCGGGAGCCGAACGCGTCGCCGATGCGACGCGGCTGGCCGGGAAGGCGGACAACGCCGTTCGACAAGCTACAAGCTAATGGCGCGGCGAGAGCGAGATAAATCCCATGATCGGGCCTGCTGTCTTGGCCCCGCCGTCCTCACGAATGTAAGCCAGGACGCCGAGCCTGCTCACGACGAGTCAAAAGCCAATAGGACGTCACCGCTGCCGGTTATGGATTCAGTTGAAGTTCCGATGCTTCAGCGCAGCCAGATGCTCGAGTGGACGCTAGCGCCATCGTTCAAAGATGGCGCGCCATGGCGCAAAGGCGTCGCTGCAGCGCGCTTCGTCCTCCGCGGACAACGTCGTGCGATAGTCGCGCGCGAGGCCTTGCGTGATATGGCCGATGTGAAGATGGGTTTCAGGATCGTAACGCGAGTGCCCGGCGTCGACGAGCGCCGCGTCCGGCCAATGCTCGAGCGAGCGGGCGATTTCGGCCATGCGCGCGATCGAGGTGCGGGATGCAATGTCGCGTAGCGCCGGATCCGCCAAGCGGATGTGCAGATGATGCGCCAAACGCGCCGTCGCCGTTCGGGCGTCGACGACAATTTCCTCCATGGATACTAAGAGCGTGCCGGGCAGTTCACGATAACGGTCCATGTTCCGCAGCGATTCGCGCATCACTTCGATCGCGCCGTCGAGATTGAAACCGAAGATCTCTAGCCACGAAGCAATCGCCTGGAGCGGATGGCGGTAAGTGTAGACGTTGAGCGCCGCTCCCGTCGCGAGCATGTCGAAGACCCGGTCCGACGCTTTGTGGAATTTGAGGACCACCGTCGTCCCATCTCGGCGCGGCGCGATCAGCGCTTCGTCGACCAGGTCGGGCGTGTCGGCGTAGAGAGCGACGACCCGTCCGTCGTCGCGCCGCGCGACGAGGAGCTTGGTCGCATTGTAGGCCCAGGTCGAGCCCGAGCGCGGCATGCCGCTGCAAAAGATCCAGCGGGTCTGGCTCATTCGCAGCGCGCGCTCCAATCCCCGACGAGGCCGCCAATCCAGGACGGGGCACCTCCGGCAGCCGCGGGCTCGACGCCGAAGCGCGCGCGCTCCGCCGCGGTGGCGTTGCGCGCGCCTTCGCTGCGCGCCAGTTCGAGCAGCGTCTGGCAGTGCGGCGGCAGGTTCCACAGCCGCACCGTGCCATCGGCCGACGCTGTCGCGATGCGCCTGTCATCGGGCGAAAAGGCGGCGGAGCGCACGGCGTCGCCGTGGCCGCGCAGGACCAGAATGGGCGCGCCGGTCGCGCCGTCCCAAACTCGCACGGTCCGGTCGTCGGACGCCGTCACCACGCGGCGGCCGTCCTGCGAGAAGGAGGCGGAATAGACCCAACTGTCATGCCCTGCGAGCACCGCCAGCGCGGCCCCGCTGCCGGCATCCCAGATTCTCGCGGTGTGATCGAGGGATGCGGTGACAATCCGCGCGCCATCCGGCGAGTAGGCGGCGGAGATGACGCGGCCGTCATGCCCCTTGAGCACGAGTTCCCCAGCACCCGTCGTCGCATTCCACACGCGCGCCGTCTTATCCCACGATGTCGTGACCACGTGGGCGCCATCGGGCGAAAACGACGCCGAGGTCAGCCAGCTTTCATGCCCTTTCAGCACGACGAGAACGGCGCCGGTCGCCAGATCCCAAAGCCGCGCGGCGCCGTCGCTGTTCGCGGTGACGAGACGCTTGCCGTCCGGCGACAATGCGGCCCCGGTGACGAGCCCCGGATTGTCGGCGAAGACGCGCACAAGGGCGCCGGTGGCCGCGTTCCAGAGCCGCGCCGTGCGATCCCAAGACGCGGTGAGGATGAACTTGCCGTCACCTGAGAACGAAGCGCCGCTCACGCGGTCGGTATGGTCCTTGAGCTGCAGGGCGACCGTCTGCGTCCGGACGTCCCAGACCATGGCTGTCTTGTCATTCGAGGCTGTGACAAGGCGCGCGCCGTCGGGAGAGAACGCGACCGTTGCGATGCTGCCGGTCTGGCCGCGCAGAACGGCGTCCGCGGCGCTGATCTCGGTATCCCAGATGCGGGCGGTGAGGTCCGCCGACGCGCTGACGACATGCCGGCCGTCGGGCGAAAAGCCCGCGTAATTGACCGCAGCATCATGCCCCCGCAGCACGCCGACCGCTCTGCCGGTGCTTCCGTCCCAGACGCAAACCGTTCCGTCGTCGGAGGCGGTGACGATGCGCGACCCGTCGCTCGAGAAGACCGCCGAATTGACCCAATCCTCATGGCCTTTGAGGACGGCGACTTCGGTGCCGGTCGCAGCGTTCCATAAGCGCGCCGTGTTGTCGCTCGCCGCGGTGAGCACGGCCTTGCCGTCCGGCGAGAAGACGGCGGAGACGACACGGTCGGTATGCCCCTTGAGCACGATCGGCGCGCCGGCGCCGCTCAGATCCCAGATTCGCGCCGTCGTGTCCCATGACGCGGTGACCGCGCGGCGGCCGTCGGGCGAAAACGCCGCCGACATCACGAAATCGCCATGGCCGCTCAGCAACCGGACGAGAGCGCCGGACTGCGCGTCCCACAGCCGCGCCGTTCCGTCGGTCGAGGCCGTCAGTATGAACCGATCGTCAGGCGAGAACGCCGCCGCGCTGACTAAGCCGTCGTGGCGCAAGACCGCGCTCGCCGTACCCGATTGCACGTCCCAGACCCGCGCAGTGCGGTCGTCCGACGACGTCACGAGCCACTTGCCGTCATGCGAGAACTGCACGGAATTTACAGTGTCCTCGTGGCCGTGCAGCACGATCACCGGCCGCCCCGTCGCCGTGTCCCAAATCCGAACAGTCGCGTCCGACGATCCGGTCGCTATCAGGCGTCCGTCGAGCGAGAAGGCCGCGCAGGTGAGCGAATCCTCGTGGCCGCGCAGCACCAGCCCGGCTGATCCGGTGGCGGCGTCCCAAAGCCGGGCGGTTCGGTCGTCGGAGACGGTGACGAGACGCTTGCCGTCGGGCGCGTAGGCGGCGAACCACACCGTGCTCTCGTGGCCGCTCAAAACGAAGCGTTCGCGCCGGTTCGCGATCCCGTCCTCCAGCGCATATTCGGCGTCCGCAACGTATGGGCGCTCAGGCGCGGCGAGATCGGGCGAGAGGCCGGCCCGCGCGAGCAGGATGCCCAAGGTCGCGTTCCCCGCGTCGATCAGCCCGCGCGCCTCGTGCGCGAGAAAGCGCGACTGCGCGACCAGGGCGCGGCTGCGCTGCCGTTCGCCGAAATAGAGCGCCGCCAGGGAGCTGACGGTCAAGGCGGCAAGAACCAGCATCGCCGTTGCGGCCACCGCCCAACGGCGGCGCGCCGCGGCTTTGGCGGCTTGGTCGGAGCGTCGGATGTAGGAGCGCAGCGACGCGTCGATCTCATCGCCCCAGCGCTTGTCGAGGTCGACCGCGTTGGCAAGATCCGGATTGCGCAACAGGAGAGCGTCGCGCGCTCCGTCGTCGGGCGCCTGCCGCCAGCGCGCTTGCTGCTGTGCGATCAGGGTCCGCGTCTCGATGTCGCGGCGATCCACGGCGATCTGCTCGCGCGCCAGCGCCCACCGGCTGATGAGCGCCTCGTGCGCGATACGCACGCTGCCCTGCGCGCCGTCGCTGGAAGCCACAAGAAGGCGCGCCCGGATCAGGGCGTCGATCACCGCACGCGCCCGACTGTTCTCGCCGAACGATGCAAGCGGCACCGAGCGCGCGACGGAGGTCTGTTCGTAATCGGCGGAAACGCTCACCAGGGCGCGCAGAACATGCGGCAGCGCCGATCTTGCGTCCGCCGGCAGCGACTCCACGGTGGCGTCGGCGCGCTGCGCGATCGCGCCGTAGAGGCCGCCGATGGCGTCGTAAGAGCGGAAGGTGAGCACTCGTCTGCCGTTCTTCACGATATCTTCGTCGTAGAGCGCCTCGAGCGTGAACGATAGAAGCGGCAGCACGCCGGCCGCGGATGCGGCATGTTCTGCGAGAACGGCGTCGAGACCGACCCCCCGGTCCGCGTGTTCTTCGAACGCAAGCCCTGCGGCCTGGGCCGGCCTGCGGATCATCTCGGCCAGTTCCGCCCCCGTGGGCGCCGCGACCTCGAGCCGGCCGAGTCCCTCGGCGAGCGACACCATTTCGGGGATCTCCGCGGCGCGGTGCCAAAAGTCGGCGCGTATCGTGGCTACGACCCAGACGGCGCCCGAGCGCGCGAGACTCAACAGGAGGCGGATGAAGAGGCGTTGATCGTCCGGGTGTATGGCGGTGGCCGTGAAGAGCTCTTCGAGCTGATCGATGACGAGCAGGAGCTTGGCCTGCTCGAAGGGAAGGATGCGGCCCGTCCTCGCGGCTTCCTCGGTCAGGCGCGCCAGCGCCGTGGCGAACAGGAAGCCCGGCGCGTCCGCGGCAAGCCGCAAATGCGTTGCGAAATCCGCTGCGCTCTGTCCCGGTTCGAGTAATTCCGGCAGGCCGACGTCGTCGCCGGCGCCGCGCCGGGTCATCGCCTCGGCGAACCCGAAAATGACGTCGCCGCCGCCATCGCTGGGTCGATAGACGAGGCGCCGCAGGAAAGCCGCGCCTTCGATCCGTTGCGGCTTCATCAACCGCGGAACGAGCGCCGCCTTGACCAACGAGGATTTGCCCGAGCCGCTGGCGCCCGAGACGAGCAGGAGCGCCGAGCCCGCGCGCGCTTGCCCGGAGAGTCGCTCAGCCGCCTTCGCGACGACGGCGTCGCGGCCGAAGAAGATTGCGGTGTGCTCGAACTCATACGATTCAAGACCGCGGAACGGCGCGCCGCGCCACGTCGCCGCGTCATCGCTCGCGCTGTTGCGCGCTTCGCTCAGCCGGCGATCGAGCAGCTTGCGCATCGTCTCCTCGAACCGGCGCGCGAACTCCTCGAGCGAACGATAATTCTCATAAGCCGCCAAGAACACGCCGCGATCGGCAAAATGACGGGTCCAGAACGCGTTGAGGTCGGTGAGCTGCGCGAGACTGCGGCGCTGCGCCTCGAGATCGGCGGTGTCGATCGGAGCCGGCTGCAGATTGCGGAAGGCCAGGATATCGGGCGCGCCATGGAGTCGCGCCGCGCCAAGCGCTTCCTCGAACTCCCACTCAGTGCCGGTCACTGGCGCGCGGTCGTCGAGCCCGTGATATTCGCGGATGCGCGTACGATCGGGCAGAGGCGTTCCCAGTCGCGACCACAAGATCAAGATGACGATGTCGAAGGCGCTCGGCGGTTCGATCGCATCCTGGAAATGACCGGAAGCGAGCATCGGCTCGTGCTCCCAGCGGTACGCCTCGATCCGGAAGAACCGAGTGTACTCCTGCGCCAACTTGTCGATGACGAGCCCGGCGCGCAGCCGCTCGTTGGGTACGTCTCCGGGGGAGGAGATGAACACCCTGAGACGCTGAACCATCGCCCTCGGCTCGACTTTGACCCGAAAAAGGGTTCGCCATAAAACATCATGGATTACTATGTTTTGCAATCGCGCCTGAGTCTGCGGCTCGCGCGCGGGGGGGGGGATGTCGTAATGAATGTTCTTGCCGGAGATCGGTCATGAGCCCGGGCGACCCCGGTTCAATTTTGCCGCTCCACGTTCCCACAGGAACACAATCCCTGGCGCTGCTGAGGCGGCGCCGCTGCGCTTTTCTAGTCATGGTCGGCTGCGTCGTCGCGATCCTCGGAGGGTGGTTGATCACGATCCTGGCGCCGGGCGGATTCAGCGTCCTGAAGGCGCTGCTGGTCGCCGCTTTCCTGTTTCAGGTTCCGATCGTCGCGATCGGGTTCGTAAGTTCCGCTTTGGGATTCATCCTGATGCGGCGTGCGGTGTCGCCGCTCGATCAGGTGAGCCCGCCGCTCGCGCGCGTTCGCGGCGAGGAGCCGATCACGCTGCGCGTCGCCCTCGCGATGACGCTGCGCAACGAAGAACCCGATCGCTCGCTGCAGCGCCTTGAAACGGTCATGGCCAGTCTCGAGCGGACCGGCTTCGGCGAATGCTTCGATTGCCACGTGCTGAGCGACAGCGACGAACCGCGAGCTATCGCATCCGAGGAGGCGTTTGTGGAGTCGTGGCGCGCGCGGGCGCCTTACGGCAACCGCTTGTTCTATCGACGGCGCGCCCGCAATGTCGGCTTCAAAGGCGGCAACGTGCACGACTTCTTCGAGCGGCACCGCGACTCCTATGACGTCGCGGTGATGCTCGACGCCGACAGCCTCATGTCCGGATCGACCATTCTGAGAATGCTGCGGATCATGCAAGCCAACCCGCGTCTGGGCATCGTTCAGACCTTTGCCGTCGGATTGCCGAGCAGCAGCCTGTTCGCGCGGGTCTTCCAATTCGGGCACCGCCTCGCCATGCGCTGCTTTGTCGTCGGCGCGGCGTGGTGGCAGGGCGACTGCTGCCATTTCTGGGGACACAATTGCGCGATTCGCGTCGCGCCGTTCGCCGACTCATGCCGTCTCCCGATCCTTTCGGGCCCCGCTCCGTTCGGCGGCCATATCCTGTGTCACGACCAAGTCGAAGGGGCGCTCATGCGCCGCGCCGGCTATGAGGTGCGCTTTCTGACGGAGGAGAGCGGGAGCTGGGAGGGCAATCCGCCGACGCTGCCGGACTTCATCAAGCGGAACGACCGCTGGTGTCTCGGCAATCTGCAGAACCTTCGCCTCCTGCTCCTGCCGAGGTTCGAAACGGCGAGCCGCTTTCACCTCGCGTACATGGCGCAAAAGTTCTTCGGCAGCGCGACCGTCGCGGCGTTTGCGGCGCTTGCCGCCATGGCCGCCGCCGCGGCGCCCGCCACGCCGGTCTTTCCCGCGCGCTCCGCGCTTGCGCTTTACGGCGTTTGGCTCTTCCTGCTGTTCTCGCCGCGTCTCTTCGGGCTCCTCGACGCGCTTTTGCGTGCGCCGCGGCGATTCGGCGGCCGCTTGCGGCTCCTGTTCAGCGGCGGCGTCGAGATCCTGTTCAGTTTCTTCCTGATGCCGGTATCGATGTTCGCCGCCGCAGCGGGCATGGTCGCGCTCCTGTTTGCGCGGACCGTCTCTTGGGACAGCCAGCGCCGCGACGGCCACCGCTTGTCCTGGCGCGGCGCGGCCAAGGGCTTTTGGCCGCCGACGGTTTACGGCCTCGCGCTGCTGATCCTTTTGGCGTCGGTCTCACCGAGCGCCGTGCTGTGGTTTTTGCCGCTTCTCCTGGGCCTGCTCTGCGCCATTCCGTTTGCCGTCGTCACATCGTCGCCGACGCTCGGCGCCGCCGCGGCGCGCATCCGTTTGTGCGGCACGCCGGAGGAGTACGCGACGCCGCCCGAAATCGACGCCGTTCGCTCTCTGCTCTCGCTCGTCTGAGGATACGGCATGCGTCACCTCACCCCGATAGCTGTTCTCGTCATGACGTTTGCGGCTTTGACCCGCTCGGCGTCGGCGGCCGACACGTTCCAACCCGGCGTCGACCTGCCGGGCTACGTGTACCGGAATTTTGATCTGTCGCGGCCGCGCCCCAGGTTGTGCCAGGCTGCGTGCGAAAACGACGAACGTTGCCGCGCCTGGACCTTCGTGCGCGTCGGCGTCATCGGGCCGCTCTCGAGTTGCTGGCTCAAATCGGACGTACCACAGCCTCGCCCCGATTCCTGCTGCGTGTCCGGCCGCCGCTGATGAACTTCATCGTCGCCCGTCTTTCCGGCGGCCTCGGCAACCAGCTCTTCCAATATGCCGCGGCGTGCGGCATCGCTGAGAGCGCCGAGTGCGGGATCGCGCTCGACGTGAGCGGCTTCGGCGCTGCAAACGAGCGCCGGTCCTTCGCGCTCGGACGCTTCGAGCTCGGCGCGCCGCTCCTCTCCGGCGCCACGTTCGACCCGCAGTTCACTACCGCTTCAATCCCCGTGTCGGGCGACGATACCCTCGTAGCGCCGGTGCGCCGCGAAAACACTTACGAATTCGAGCCGGAAACGAAGGCGCTGCGTGGGCCGGCCTATCTCTATGGTTTCTGGCAGTCGTGGCGGTATTTCGACGGGATTCGCGACACTTTGCGGCGGCGGCTCAAGATTGCGCCGCCGCCCGTGAACGACGAGACCGACGCTTCGGTGGCGGTGCATCTCCGCCGCGGCGACTATCTCCGCGAGGCCGCACACCAATCCTTCGGACCATGCGCGCCAGCCTATTATGCCGCCGCGATGGAATTCCTGCGGGCGCGGGTTCGAGGCGCTCGCTTCTTCATCTTCTCCGACGATCCTCATTGGTGCAGCTCGCACTTCGCGGAACGTGACATAACGATCGTATCGCGGCCGAGAGGAGACGCTGTGGACGATCTCGCCCGCATGGCCGGGTGTCGTCATCACATCATCGCCAATTCATCGATGAGTTGGTGGGGCGCGTGGCTGGGTGAGCAAGTCGATTCGATCGTGATCGCGCCCATTCCCTGGTACAACCAGTCTCCGCAGGCCCGCGACCTCATTCCCGATCGCTGGATCAGGCTCAATCGAACGACGGGCGCACCCTGGTCGGAAGAGCAGCGCCGCGTGGGCGGCGCAATTTCCGTCGTCGTTCTTAGGCGCGGTCGGGCCGACCAGGCGCGGGAAGCGGCGGCGTGCGCCCGCGCGCAGACTTTCCCGCCCCAGGAGATCCTCATCGAATCCGGGCCATCGGTCGCCGCCGCGCTCAACGCCGGCATCAATAAGGCCCGCGGCGACTGGATTGCGTTCCTCGACGCCGGCGACGCGTGGTTGCCCGACAAGCTTCGCATCGAACTGGAGACTGCCTATCTGACGGGCGCAGATGCGGTCGACTGCCGGACGATCCCCACCGCGGGGCCGCATGGCCCGCCGGCGCTCTATCCGCCGCCCGGGCCTCCCGACTGCGATCTCGCCGCGCTATTGCGGGCGGGCCACTTCATCGCGGGAATTTCGCACACCATGGCGCGACGCCGCGTGCTTGCGACGATGACGCCGTTCGCCGACGACTGGACGCCCGAGACGCCGGGCGCCGCCTGGGCCGCCTTCCTCGCTCGCCCATCGACGGTGATGTTGTGGCAGCGCCTCGTCAAAAGTCCCATCCCATGGCTGGCATGTCCCAGATAAGCGGCGGAATCCATCGTCTTGTGGCGCACACGACGTTGCAGCAATTGGCGTTTGGCGTCTGCGGCACATTTTCCGCGGCGTTCCTTCTCCGTGTCGGCCTGACGCCGGCGCAGATCTTTCTCACGCTAACGGCGATGCTGGCGGCGCGCTTCGCGTTTCGGCCATTGGTCCTCGTCCTCGCGCCGCGCTTCGGGCTGCAGAGGCTGCTGATCGCGGGGACGATCCTCTCCGCCATGCAATACGTTCAGCTTGCCGCGGTCCGCGGCATAGATTCGGCCCTGCTGGGCTACTGCGTCATTACGGCGGTCGCGAACACATTTTATTGGACGAGCTACCACGCCCTCTTTGCGCTGGTCGGCGCCTCCGAGCGCCGCGCGCGGCAGGTCGGCGTACGGCAAGTGCTGTCGGCGGGCGCTGGGGTCGTCGGGCCCCTGATCGGCGGCACCATCCTGACCTTGGCGGGACCATGGGCCGCCTTCGGCACGGCGGCGCTTGTCGCGTGCGCCGCGGCGCTGCCGCTTCGGGGCGTCACGGCGCCGGACGTTCCTCGCCGAGCCCCAGCAGGGGCCTACGCGGCCTCGCGCAAGAGCCTGCTGCTCTTTGCAACCGACGGCTGGATCATGAGCACCGCAGCCCCCGCATGGAGCATCATCATGTTTCAGGCGCTCGGAGGGCGTTACGATTCCTTCGGTCTTGCGGTTGCCACGGCGGCGTTTGCGGGCGCCGTCGGCGGCATGGTCTTCGGGTTCTTCATCGATCGCGGAAATGCGCAGCAGGCGGTGCTGCTAAACGCCGCGCTCGTCGCCGCCGCCCTGGTGATGCGCATTGGCTGCGGCTCCGGACCGACGCCCATTTTCATCACCGCGATCCTGTCGACTCTGCTGAGCGGTGCCTACGTCACGTTGCTCATGACGGCGGTCTATGACGAAACTAAGGGAGCGCCCTGCGCATTCCGGACCCAGTTCGCCGCGGAAGGAGGCTGGGACGTCAGCGGCGCGATCGCGAGCCTCGCCGCGGCCGCCATCGCTGCGTGCGGTCTGCCGCTGCAGTGGGCCATTGCGATCGCTCTTTTCGGCGTCGGGGTGCAGTTTTGCCTGTTGAAACAAAGCTACCGACAACGGCTCCGGCGCACCGCGACGCCCGCGTAAATCGCGGCGCGGGCGGGCCATGTTCCTGAACGGCGACGAGCGCGCCGCGTTCAAGCTCGGCGCGATCCATGGTCCAATCTCCATTCTATTGTGAGCTTTCGTCTTGAACGCTTGCGCCTAGCACTACTTTGACAGATTCATTGGAGGGGCCTTGCGATTGGCCTGTGGCGGTGGGGGCATTGGAAGGGCGGCGAGCGCGCCAGGGCGACGACGATGGCTTTTCGGACGGTCGGTAGGGTCGGCTGAGGCGGGCGGGCGGGGATTCTTTTTCCCCCAGCCGCGGCGGCGAGGCGACGATGCTGGAGGAAGGCGTAGGCGATCATGGCCATCAGCGCGTGGCGATGGAGGCCTCGCCATGAGCGGCCTTCGAAATGGTCGAGGCCGAGTTCCTCCTTGAGCTGCTGGTGAGCCTGCTCGCAGACCCAGCGCGCCTTGATCGTCGCGGCCAGCGTCTTGAGATCGGCGTCGGCTGGGAGGTTAGCGAGATAGTATTTTTGCTCGCCGGAGGCGCGTCTTTCTCCGACCAGCCAAACCTCTTTTATCCGAATTGACGACGAGGAAAATGAACTTACGGACGGCGACGTTTTCATGCAGCCTTGGTCGATTTCTGGCGTCTGTGGCGCCGGAATCAAATGTAAGAATTGCGCCACGAGTCGGTAGCCAAACGGTGAGCGGACAGTCGGCGCGTTGGAACGCACCTCCGGTGCACAGGTGTGAGATCAACAAAACGCAACAAAATTCAACAAATTACAGCAATTTGCAGCAGCCACTCGACCGCGACCTCTTGACGGCGTGGAAGCCCCGAGCAGGCAAGGGCGTGTGCGAGGGCGGGCGCCGATCGGTAGTGGGGTGCGAGCGCCGGGGCCTCAAAGGGTTCGGGCCTTCCGCCGTCGTCGGCAGGCTGCAATGAGTTGCAACCCGCATGCGCCCGCCGGGCTCGCACGGCTGGACCATAACTGTTCCACATTATATTGCCGTTACTCTTTCCGCGCGAATTTTAGCTTCCCCCTTGCAAAACCCGAGCGC
>Ga0326728_10009069_pt1 | contig 24194 bp, 22 predicted proteins | sample MB3enrmetagenome_FD_207602 | JGI IMG/M metagenome (GOLD analysis project Ga0326728, IMG submission 207602) | Lab enriched peat soil microbial communities from McLean, Ithaca, NY, United States - MB31MN | ecosystem: Environmental > Terrestrial > Soil > Wetlands > Peat | place: USA: New York... | reverse complement strand
GTCGAGCTAATCCAGTCAGTGATCGACGACGTGAACAAGGGTCGTATCTTTGCATACCTGACACGTTGGCGCGACCCGGAAGAGCTTTACACACGGGTCCTATACGCGATGTTCGTCGCTCCGGCTGACCATCTTCCACATATTTTTTCAGGGGACATGCCCAACGGCTTTGCTGCGATGTGGAAAAAAGTGAATGAGATCGTTTTCGAAGACAACGGAACGCTTTTTAAGGAGCAGGTCGGCTTGAACGGCGAGGTCTTCACACCGATGGACACCTTGAACCAGAATGCCCATAACTCGTTTTCGACAATGTTGACGACGATCAGCGTTGTTCGGTCCAACACGCAAGAGTGGCAGCCCCGCATAAAGAAGCACGTGCAGCACTGGCAGAAGTACGTCGAGTACTTGAACCATATCGAGCAGCTCTTCCGAGCAGGGCGTAGGAAGGAAGACGTCCTTCAGGCAATCATCAATATGCACCGCTCCATTAAGAGGTGGGAAGAAGTCGCCCGCGAGCAAGCGAAGAACCCAGTGCCTCCGGTCAAGTTGCTGAAGGCAGCGTTTATGTCGAAGGGCAACAGATGGCGTTACCTCGTGGTCGATCAGCCACCGGGAGAGGAAGTTCGGTTCCGCGTCCACCTTGATGAACAGCGCCATGCAAGCACGGAGAATATGATTATCATGAGGACCGGGGCAGAGTCCGAGATGCTCGCGGCTTTAGATTCCGATTACCAAGCAGCCTTGAAAGAAGGCTGGCAACTTGAGGGGAGTCATTAGGAGCCGCTACCTCCCAAAGTATGGGGCCGCCAACTAGTCCAGCGCTTTTGTTTCCTCGCTCGATTTTCACGACTTGGTGTGGTCAATCGGTAAAGAAGGCCAAATCCTTTTTGTAGAGCCTCGCCAATTGCTGAAGTTCGACGAAATCTACCCTGCGTTCGCCAAGTTCGCATTTCGATACGAAAGAATGCGGCTTGCGAAGCCGTCGTGCGACCTCCACCTGGGTGAGGTCGGCCTCGCGTCGCGCTTGGACCAACCGAGCGAGGAATCTCTTATACGCCTTGTGGTAACCCTTATCGTTGGCATTCACCTCCGCATGTATAGTCAATCTTGACAGATTCCCCAAAATAGGGAATCCTATAATTCCCCAATATAGGGAAACAGTTATGCCTTTGAACATTCCTTCCTCTGCTGCCCGTTCGTCCCCTGACCGCAAGCCATTTCGGATTGGCTGCGAGGCAGGCGACGGCAACCGGTTTCACGTTCAGACCGACTCGGTCTCGGTCGCGGTGAGCCAGCGCGTTCTCAGGGAAGGGGTCCTAGAGATGTGGGACTCGGTAAGTGTTCACGCAAAACGGGACATCGAAGGCGTTTTGGTCGTTGAAGTTCTTGTTTTCAACCCGGATTGGGACGAGCCGGTTCGCATAGCCTCGATTAGCTCGCGTCCGCAAGACGAGACATGTTTAACGGCGCTAGGCTGCTGCTTCGACCGCGTAGTACCGTGATTCGCGATGTCGATTTCTGCTACACCGCGAAGGGAGGACCACAGCGATGCAATTCCCGGAAGTGAAGGGTAAGGTCGTGGAGTTCGTCCAAGCCTCAGCACAGACGGAGGGCGCGTTTGTTAACATCCGATTTACCGACAAAACCGATCTTGGTTTTACGTTCAACGCCAAAATGAAATTGGATTACGTCACTCTAAACGACGTGAGCGACGGTAATTACGAACTCATCAAGGAATACATTAAGATGCCGTCATGAAAAAACTACGGGCGCTCCCCAAAAAACGCAAACGAGAACGGGGTAACGCTTTTCCTGGCCTGAAGGGAAAGGTCGTCCATTGGGTGGAAACATCCTTCGAAGAAGACAGGCTGTATATTCATGTTCGTTTCGTCGACCGCACCGAACTCACTTTTTGGCTGTCGGCGCGGATTGTAATTGAGGAAGCCACTTTGAGTGACTGGAAGACCGGCGATGACGTTATCAAGCGCACGTACATCCAAAGTCGCGAAGTCAAGGCCATCGCAGCGCAGGAGCCGGAATTCCAAAGAATGTGTCGCGAGATCGAGCGTGAAAAGAAGCGCAAGGGGAAGTAGAATGGCGCGTAAAGAATCTACAGAACGGGCGACCGAATGGGTATCGAAATACCTCAAAATTATCATCAGTGATCGAGAGGCGCGGGAGTTTGTCGCACAGTTGGCGAGCGCGATAAAGGACCTCGACCGACTTAAAGAAATAGTTGCTGATGAGAAATAAAAGCCTGCGGCGACCGGGCGGCGTTTCAAGGGTGGCCTGCTACAGTGAATTCGCAGGGGGCAGACGAGATGTTGATCGCTGAACGGCTCCGCATCATACGAGAGGCGATGAATCTCTCCGCCGAGGAGGTTGGGGTGCGGGTCGGGCTTACACGCTCGTATCTCTGCGACGTAGAGAACGGGCAGCTAGTTCCGCCAGTGGCGGTATTGGAGAAGATCGCGACGGCACTGGAGGTTCCTCTTGCGAAATTGTTTTATGACGGTGAGGGTGTTCCCCCGTTGCCAAATCTTCCCCGTCGGAAAACCGCCGATGACATCGCCGGTGCACCCGACTTCCAGCGATTGAAAAAAAGCCGCACGCAACCATTCTGAAAGAGTGATAATCAGACTAGGTAGCGGCGGCTCCGCAAGGAGGTAAAAGATGGACTTGCGATGCCCGAATTGCAATAGCACAAACTTGAAGAGCCTGTCTCTCGCGTTTCAAGAAGGCCGTTCCTCCGTCAACGCGAGTTCGCGCTTGCGCGGTGTGGTCGTCGGAGAAGGCGGGCCAGACATTGTGATTGGCAGGGCGACTACGCGCGGACTGCAACAAAGCGAGCTTTCTAAGAAGCTAAGTCCTCCGAAAAAATGGTCATACGGCAAGCTGATCTTGTGGTCGGTCGGAATTTCGTTCGTTGCGCTCGTTGTGTACGTGCGGTCGGTCATGTCACATCCTGGGCCTGCGTCGTCTTTTCCAGTGACTCTGTACGCGGTGATTTTCCCCGTGGTTCTAGCAGTTCTCTTGGCTGCAATTTGGCGACACAATCATTCAACATACAGTCGGGAATATGGCGATTGGAGTCGCTCGTTCCTTTGCGAACGATGCGGAACCGTGAGCAAGCACGATCTCGGCAGCGCTGCGGCTGCCTAACAACCTGTAAATCCCCCGTCGCACAACAAAGACCTAGCGGAGCCGTTGCTCCGCTAGGTCGAAATACTGTTTGGACAGTTCGATGCCGAGGAAGCGTCGATTCAGATTTCGTGCGGCGAGAAGCGTTGAACCTGAACCACAGAAGGGGGTCGAGAACAACGTCTCCCGGATTTGAGAAAGATTCAACCAATGGCGTCAAGACGCTGATCGGCTTCTGAGTCGGATGAAGGTTGTTGCCGCTGTATTTCCATTCCAGAACGTCAGGGATAGTGCGAGCCGGTTTCTGCGGATTGCCCTTCGCCAGCAGGTAGGCGTTCTCATGCTGGTAGCGAAGAAAACGCTCGGTGGAGGCATAGCGCTTGATGAACGTCAGATGGCCTATCACCCGGAAACCCACTTCACGCCACGCAGCGAGGAATTTGTCGGCCTTGCGCCAGCCGTAGAAGCTGACGCAAGAGCGATTCCAGCGGAGCACGCGGTAGATTTCCTGGAAAGCAGGCTTGACCCAATCGCAGTTGTTGTCATTGGGAACGCTGCGCCCGTCGCGCGATGAATAGTGCGCCAAGTAAGGCGGGTCTGTGAGAACAAAATCGACACGGTTAGATGCCATGCGGGAAAGAAACTCAATGCAATCGCCGTGCAGCAAACTATTTGAGAATCCATTGTTAATCTGAGAATTGATTTGCTCTGATTTCATTTTCGTTCTCCTGTAAGGTGATTTGGTTCCTTCACCCGAGTACAGGAAACAGAGCACCGCGCTCACAGGAGGACGGAAAGTTCGGCCTTGAGCGGCTGAGGCGGAAGGCAACGGGTGTGACAGGAGAGGGTTTTGCGATTGGCGCAGCCGTGTGCTTAGCGCCAGCCGTTCGCTTAACGCGTTCTAGTGGGTCGAAAGCCTCCTCAGTTTCGCACGGTTGCGTTTGTAGCAGGCTTTGCTGCTGTGGTTTTTGAATTTCGGGAAGTTCGAGGTTCGACGCTCGCCTCGATGATGGCGCGTTCTTCTGGGGTCAAGACATAAAGATCATAGACGAGCCCGTCGATCTCCTTCTCCAGGGCCGTGGTGTCTGCGGCGTGATTACCCCGCTTAGCCTCAAGTACCTGAGCAACAAGCTTCGCAATTTCGTCTCGATGTTTGTGACCGTTTGAAGGCATCGGAAAGTCTGCCAATTCATTCACTTTGAATTGCGGAAAGGTTTCTCGCTGCATCTTTCCGAATTTGTGAACGAACCACCACGAAACCATCCGAGAATTCAAAACGCCAAGGACGTACTCAGGCTTTTCCCGTATGTTGATAATGTTCATGGAATTCAAATCGTTCAACGCTACTTCGTCCGTCAGGCAAGCATGGACACAGTAGGGCGGCTTGGCCGGAATCTGCCGCACCAAGATTCTCGGAGTTGAATACAGGCGAAAGTCCTTCCTTGGGGCGGCGAGGTTGTCGCCATATTTGAGATATTCTCCGCTCCAACCGAGGTAGTACCGGCAGACATCTTTGCCGTCGAAGTACTTTATGTAGTCTTTGCTGACTTTACGTGTGTTGTGATAAACGCGTTCTTTCTTCATCTGGTTCGTCTGTGGCGGAACACCGCACCCTGTCTCGTAAGCTTTCAGACCGGCCCTGACATCGGCGACCCCAGAAAGGGGCGCGGAATGTGCCTCGATCTTCTGCATTAGACTTGCTGTACCCCCGGACTTGAACGCCTCGATATTGATGACGTACTCGCGCTGTTTCAGGAAGAACTCGGAATCAGCTTCCTTGATAAACTGGAAGTCGTCCGTGTATTCAAACAGGCGGACTCGGTGATTGTGCGCAGACTTCGTGAAAATTAGGATCGAACTGTCCACATCTGCACTCTCGAATACACGGGCATAAAAGTTGACGATGGCAATGTCCGATTGCCCAAGAACAAATTTCCGCATAGTCTTGTTCGTGTTGATCGTCAGCCAGTTATTCGGCGTAATAAAGCACAGCGAACCGGTTGGGCGAAGAAGCCTTGCGCCCTTCTCAACGAAGAGCGGGTAAAGATTCAACTGATATTCAGCGAGTTCGTAATTCTTATAAAAGTACTTCTTGTCTTCGTCTGTGAATCCCTTCTTCGCGCTTTCTCTGGCGAAAATGTAAGGAGGATTCGCGATCACAACCGCAAATCCCTTTTTGTTATGAAATACTTCCGAAAAGTAGATTTCGAAATCGAATGCCTCCTTTCCGTTAGTCAGCGTATGGATGAGGTCATCGATTTCATTTTTATACGTCTCCTTCTGCCCCCTATCTGACTCGTCGAAGTAGAGCGGTTTCAACTCCTCTAGGCGGTGAAATAGCTTTTCGTTGAAGAGAGTTTTTTCAATGCCGAAGAGCGAATTGCCCACGACCACTTTGTAGTCGAGATTTGGCAGCGGTTTAATCTGCGTCGTTTCTTCTTCGTCCACAACGAGGGAGAGCCAAAGCCGGAGTTTGGCTATCTCGATGGCGCTTGGGTCAATGTCCACGCCATAAAGGGAGTTCTGGATGGCGTGGCGTTTGAAATAGTAGGGCGTGCGCTCGTGCACGTCGTTGAAGTACGAAGTAAGAGCACAGCGAGCGCGGACAATTTCGGTCATCATTCCGACTGGGAATGCACCTGAACCGACTGCAGGGTCGCACACTGTGATCGCTGCCAGACTCTCATCCAGCAGCCGCGCTTGCTGTTGAATGCTTTTCGGCATCTTGATGGCGTACTTTGCCTCTACTGCTTCGTAGTGAGAGATCTGTTCGCCCAAATGCACAAACGTCTCGATGTCATCACGGGAGACGAGTTGCTTATTTGCGTTGAGCGCAGTATCGAGATAGTTGACCAAGCTTTCCTGGCACATGTAGTGAACGATCTCGCGCGGCGTATAGTAGGCACCCAAGCCTTTGCGCCGATTCTCTTCAATGAGGTTCTCGAACACTTTGCCAAGCATTTCAGGGTCGATGGCCACTTCCTTTTCGAGAGGCTCGGCTTCGTTAACGGTGAAGTTGTATCTGTCAAAAATGTCAAGGACGCCGGTGCCAAGGATGTCGCCCTCAAATTGCTTCCTGTTGGTGAACAAAGAATTTGGCAGAGGGACGTCGATTTTGCGCCAATCGTAGTCGCCGAGTGGTTCGAATAATCCGCCATTTAGGAATGGAATCCGGCATTGGAAGCGGTCGCACCATGCCGCGTGCCCCCGATCCGTCGCCAACGTGTCATAGAACAGAGGTTCGAGGACATCGTTGAAGAAGTTGTCATACTTACCCTTCTGCGCTGCAGCCAGTTGCCGTAAAAAGTCGTGCGGGCCAGCTCCCCAATCTTGGCCCTTCGGTACACCGAGCCAGCCCTTCTTCTGAAGAAAGTAGAGGAATACGATCTGGCCCATGAGTTTCTTTGCGAAGTCGATTGTGTTGATGCCCTTCTTGTTGAACTCTTGGCGGAGCGCCTTGTCCTTTTCAATCAGCACCTCCAGCGCTTTATGAATCTCGCCGAAGAGCTGCGCGTATTTTGTGAAGAATTCCTTCGTGACAGCTTCGACGCTGAAAGCCTCTTCGATATCGGCCAATGTCGGATTAGTGCCCGTATCCTGGAGCAACGCCAGGAAGCGAGTCTGGGCCGTGTGGCAGCTTTCGCCTTCACCAACAAGGTAGGAGAATCGCCGCGCCGGTGTGAGGCGTGTTTCCACACCCACCTTGCCGGACTCAGTCGCGACGCTGGCATAATCCATCTTCACATAAGAGAATCGCCACTGCTTCTCGGTAGGCGACACAAACGCGACCAGGGCAGCGTCCTTCTCGTCCCGTGTCTTGAGGTGGTCTGCAACGAAATTTCGAATAGCCGTGCGAGCCCGTTCAAGTTTCGACGCTGTCGTGAGATATACAATCAAAACATCCAGTTTCTCGTTCTCCGCTGATGTGTACGTGCCCAGCCTTTCGTATCGTTGGACATGATCCTTGAACGCATCTTTGATGTATTGGCTATTCCAAGCTCCCGCCTTGCTCTCGTCAATACGATTAAGGACGTTTACCACGAAGCTGCCAAAGTGGGGTTTGTCGAAGGACTGGGTAAAAGTTTGGGCGATCAGGGTGCTGGCTTGGTCCCGATTCATTTAGCCTCCAACAGATACGAGGAAAGGATCACTTCACGGGGAGTGAGGCCGTGCGGGTTCTGTTGCGCGCGGGTAGCCTGGAAAAATAGCGCGGGGATATCCCTTCGTAGTACAGCCAGTACTCTCAACGGTTCGATCTCCGTCTTAAGACCTTCAGCCACTTTCTTCGTCGTTGGTCGAGGTAGTGCTCCGTCGGTCAAAAGCTGAATAACTTCCTCGATGTAGCGTTCGTCATCGTCCGTGAAGCCGTGATAACGGCGAATCTCTTTTGCCTTCAGACGCTTCAAAATGTAGGCGTCGTTCGCCCCTCCACGGTGCCCTTGATTGCTATCGTCGAGATCCGCACTTGTCGCCTCAACGAAGGCCGCCTTACTCTTGTCGAGAAGGGTGTAAAAGTCAGAAGGGATGGATTGGCGCTTCTCGGACAGGTCAAGCGGTTTCAGAACTTTGGCGGCTGCGAAAAAATCCAGCTCACGAGACTTGGGGCTGGTTGGTTCTGCTAGAAAGAATTTGTCGAGCTTTCCCTGGCGAAAGTAACTTAGAAGCGCCGGAAATTCCCTCGTCCCGCCCGTCGCTTCCTGAGTGACTTGCCTCGTCGAGCGAGCCTTTTTGGGTAGTCGCTTGATACGAGCAAATAGCTCTGGATGTTTGTCGCGGACATCGCGAATCTCAGTCAAAAATTCCAGTTCGCTCTGCTCCTCTTCGTCCTCGCCTGTGATCGTCTTCTTGGATGTGAGTTTCGCGAAGAGGTCATGTGATTTTATCTCCTCACCCTCCGTCAGTAGGCGGGCATCAGCGCCCAGCATTTCGATGAACGCCCGGATTTTAGCTTCGGCGGCTTCTTTCAACTTGATGAGGTCGTTGCTCTCGTCAGTTGGGAAAAAGTTGTAGGTGTGGATGGTATCGAAAGTCGTATCGACACGGTTAACGCGTCCAACCCGCTGTATGAGCCGCGTTGGATTCCAGGGGATGTCGTAATTGATCACGATATTGGATCGATGTAGGTTAACGCCTTCGGAAAGCACTTCTGTGGCGACGAGAACGCGGTACTGATCTTTGGGATGAAAAGCACGTGCATCGAAGTTAGCGATGACTTCTTTGCGAACAGCCTCGTCAGAGCTACCAGTGAACAGCAAGACATCGGGTTCAACTTCATTTTTAATCTGTTCGGCAAGATATTCGGCGGTTTCCCTCGACTCCGTGAAGATAATCAGCTTGCCTTTCTTTAACCTGCGTTCCCCGCGCAGCACTTCGCGGAAAGTGTCCCACTTCGGGTCGCGTTTGATCCGTTTCCACAGCTCAGCGACTTCCCGAAGAATTTGGCGATCACTCTTTAGGTCGCGGATGAAATCGGCGCTGAACTCCTTAGCTTCCAAGGACTGGGCCTTTTCAGCTTCGAGCAACCTGTCAATGCCTTCCTGATCGTCGCTCTCCAATAGATCGAAGACTTTGTTGATATGTTTCTTGCTGATATAAACATGGCCCTTGTGGAATTCCTCGATGACGCGGTCGTAAGAACGGATGAAGCGATCGAGGGTCAGTCGGAACGCGTGAAAGCTGCTCTCAAGGCGTTTAATCAACAAAATCTTCATGAATTTCGCTAGGTTGCGCTGACTCTGCTTTTGTTGTTCCTCAATGTCGCCCTCGTAATACGTCAGCGGCTTGTAGCGCGCGTATGTGAAGTCTTTCGTCAGCAAGCGGATCGTCTCAAGGAAAACTTCATTTTCAGCCTTGCTGAACTTGTAAAACAAAGGCTGCGGATCAGTCACGTCCGGGAACTTCAGGCCCTGAAGATTGAGGTCTTCTCCGTAGTACTTCATGATTTCTGTTCTCGTGCGCCGAATCATCAGATGCTTCAGTACTTGCTCACGGGTCGCCTTTGCGTTCGCCTGCACGGTATTGAAATACTGATCGCGGTCGGTCTGCCGGTCGAGTCCCTTGAGGTTTTTCTCAAGAGTAGAGAAAAAAGTCTCCAAGTTGCGAACGTTTGGAATCGTGCTGTTTTTACCGTTCTGGAACAATTTAACTTGGCTGAGAATGTCTCGCGGCGTATTGTTCATCGGTGTGGCCGAAACCAAAATGATGCGTTTGCCGCGACAGATCTGCGCGAGCATTTCGTAGGTCTGGGTTGTCTCTGTGCGAAAACGGTGCGATTCGTCGATAAAGACGTTTGCGTACTTCGAGGTGTCGCGCTGAAGCAGATCTTCCAGCTTGCCGAGGGACTCGAAATCGGTATGTGGCACTCGGAAATCTCCGAAAACGTTTGGCCACGAGCCGGGGTTGTCTTTGTCCAGCAAGTGGGGCGGTGCAATTACGAGTGACCGTCCATTGAGTTGCTGGGCCAGCAACGCGGCCATGTACGTCTTGCCAAGGCCAACGACATCCGACAAGAACAAGCCTCCGTATTCTTCGAGCACCTTCTTGGCACTCAAAACAGCCTCTTCCTGATATTTCAGACGTTTGAAATTTGTCGGAACATAGATGTCCTCCAATTCACCTGGCCGGTTCAATTCGTCCCGGAAGTATTCGTAGAGGAACTTCAGGTAGAGTTCGCGCGGTGTGAATTGGGCGAAGGGCGAGCGGTTAATGATCGTGTCCTCATACGGTTTGGACACGTCCACAGCAACTGCCCAGAGTTCGTTGAATTTCGCAAGGGCGAACTCATAGTCCGCCCGGTTCTTCAATTCGACATTGAACTCCAGATTGTCCTGGAGACCGGACTGGCTCAGGTTGCTCGAACCAGTGATGACCCGACCCTTGTCGCGATCTCCTTCCGCGAAGGTCATGATGTAGACCTTTGCGTGCAAGTTCTCAGAGGCATGAGCCTTGACTTCCAGCTTCCCCGATCTCACCCACTCAACGAATTTGTGAACACCCGTTTCGACATCCGCGCTGTCGGGAGATCTCTCAAGTTCATCAAGCACCTCATTGACGACCTGTTCTTTCGTCGAAGCATGCGATTTGAGGGTCAGCTCTCCCTGTTCTTTCGCCCGCTGGAGCAGTTCGTACGCCTTGCTGTCGGTTTTCAGGCCGACCAAGATACGCATCTTCTCGATTTTCTCCAGGGTAGGGAAAAGCTTGTAAAATCCGCTGATAAAAAAGTATCCAACCAGGCAATCGAAATAGCGGGTGTCTTCGGGGAGCAAATCCCCAAAGCGATCCCGCAAACTCTTTCCAGGCTCGTTCGTCAGAAACGTCAGGTCAGATGACATAGCAGCAGAATCGCTCCCCTAATCGCTTTCATTACTCCGGCTACTGAAACAGTCTCACAAAAAAAAGACTTTCTACAGCAACGTCTCGGGCTGACGCTCAAATCGACTCTCTCGCCGACAGCAGGCAAATGGGGCCGAGTAAGGACGTGCTTTGGTTTCTCGGAAAGGACTGATCTTATACCTACTTGTGCATTATTAGGCCAAGGAGACTGAGCGACTGTTTGCACGCGCGCGGCACGGAGGCGGAGATACGTGAATCGAGAGCGCAACGAAGAGGCGAAGCTCGGAGGAGTGCTGCTAAAACGATAGAAATGAACTGTTTAGCTGGCGTGCTGACATTAGAGCATCGTTTCGGTTGTTGCCATTGACATTGTCAGACAACGGCGGTACTCTGAGGATGGTGAGGAAAGAAAAATGCCGGATGACGATAGGTTCGAGCGTCTCCTGAGAGGCCGGGGCTGGCGGAGCGCGTACCGACTGGCAGCAGGAAACTCTGAAACGAATTTGTTGGTCGACTCTTTCATCAAAGCTGCTGCGCACGCTCTGCGCAATCAGGCTCAATCTCCATCGCTGTCGGAAGTTGCGAATGTACTTTGTGAATCGTTGAACGTCCCCTCCCTCCACGATGGAAGGCCGCCTAGCGGGTTGGAAGCGTTCGAGCACTTATCCAATGGTCTGGATGACATTGGGGCCAAAGATCGAGGTCACATCGGAACTCAATTGGCGATAAGAGCTGCGGAGAGAGTTTTTGTAGAACAGGCTCGTCGGATGGAAGCAGTAAGTAGCGAACAGATCCAAGATCGCCTTGGTGAAGCGTTTGTTGCAGACCTCGTAGACCATCAATGCCTCAGCCGAGTAAGGAACGGGATCGCGGAAAAAACGAATCGGACTGTCGAGCAACAGCACGCCTGGGAGCAGGGACTCAAAGAGAACCTGAAACCTCAGGCACGGAAGCTGTTCCGCAGCGCCTTGAATGCAAACGATAGCGGAGAAGTTCGAGCTCCGAGGAGCACGGCAACGCCTCCTCCGCTCGAAGTCCAACTTCATCAACCACTAGTAGCGTTGCAGAGGTAGGCTTGTCATGCGTCCAATTGAAATATCGAATGACGAGTTCACGTTCGATTTCACGGATTCGGCCAGTGTGCGTTGGGTGCACGCCTCCGAAAGCAGCCACCAAGAATCCGGTCCACACGCAATGGAATATTACATCGACGATGAAACTATTGACCGTCGATTTGGGCACGCTTTGGATGCGCTCTTGGCGGACTGGATTGATCTCGCCCTCGCTTGCTACCTGGCTGACCGTTTGGCAACGAGAAAACCTGCGAGACTTGGCCAATCTGGGAAGCACTGGTCGAGAACCTTGAACATCACTCTTCCCGTGCGACGACCGGATCGTTGGAGCGACGAAATCCAAGGGTCGCTATCTCGACTCTTGAGCTTCTTGACCGACGATTCGTGGAAGTTTGATTTTGTACAGCGTGAAACCGGAATCCGAACTGCAGAATTGCAACGATTTTTGTTCCCCTTTGAGCATGGCTCTCCGACGCGCGTCGCTCTTTATAGCGGAGGATTAGACTCTTTCGCTGGTGCTGCTCAGACTCTGCGCGAGTCCCCCGAGTACAACTACATTTTCGTTTCTGGAGTGACGAACACCAGACAGCAGGGCGCTCAACGAGCACAACTCAATCAGCTCAGATTGAAGACTTCGGCACACATCTGCCACGTCGCTATTCCGTATGGCCTCCATTGGGCAGGAATTAACGCTGAACGCAAGGAAGAGTCTTCGCAACGGACTCGCGGGTTTTTGTTTTTGACGTTAGGCGCTGTCTCCGCGATTGCAGCGGGCACGAAAGAGCTTTTTCTGTACGAAAATGGTGTCGGGGCCATCAACCTGCCTTACGACGGGACGCAAGTTGGAACGTACAATTCGAGAGCCACTCATCCATCAACGCTCTTGCGGACCGAGGATTTCATTAAGGCTCTCACCGGCCAAGAATTCTCTATTGTTAATCCGTTCCTATTCTTCACAAAAGCAGAGATGTGCAGACATGTTGCGGTGCAAGAACTGTCTGAGCTCCTGGCGCTCACTTTCTCCTGCGATGGATTCCCCGTCCGAGCGAAGAACCGAGGCCAATGCGGCTCCTGCACGTCATGCCTATTGCGGAGACAGGCCATCGAATCGGCTGGCTTGTCGCGATACGACCAGAATGGCTATCTGAACGATCTTGCTGCTCCGACCTTTGCGGGCAGTGACAACCAATTGCATGACCTTCGGGCTATGAACTGGCAAGCACACAGGATTAGAGAAGCAGTTTCACGAGCGAACCCGTGGGAGGCGCTCGTGAGCGAATTTATTGAACTCCAAAAAGTTGAACTCGACCTCTGTCGAAACGGCAAAATGCAGCCTGCTGAACTGCAGACGAAACTGCTGCATCTATATTTACAGTACGCAACCGAGTGGGCGGCGTTTTCAGCCCGTTGTCACTGCGATGTGCGCAAGAGGATTGCGTAGCAAGCAGATGGTTTCGCTCGACTGAAACGAGGCAGACATGGAAAAGCACATTCTCGAGCAACTTGATCCAAGAGTTTTGGGCGGACGGCTTCAGGACGCTCGGAGAGCACGCGGACTGACTCAGCAGGCCGTCGCTGATCGCCTCCGTGTGGCCAGAACTACTCTGGTAGCAATCGAGAAGGGGGAACGTCGTATTCTCCCGGATGAATTGATCAAGCTCGCGGCGATCTATGGTCGTCCAGTTTCTGAATTCGTAGCCAAACAAGTAGTCGTGGAAGGATTCGTTCCACAATTCAGGGCCTCCTGGAAAGATATATTCGTTGAGGACTCGGAGCTGGAAGAGAGCGCGAGCGAGTTGCAGCGGTTGGCTGAGGATTATCTTGAACTGGAAAGACTCTGCAATATGCCACTCGTCAGAGCCTACCCGCCTCCGTATGACATTTCGGGCGCATCGGCAGAGCAAATCGCCGAGGAAATTGCGACGGCTGAAAGAAATCGGCTGGGTATTGGCGACGGGCCGCTAAGCAATTTACGCGAAAGACTTGAAAACGATGTTGGACTCAGGATTTTCTATTTTCCAATGGCGTCTAAGATCGCTGGATTATTTGCGTACAACGACGTGTTGGGAGGCTGTATTGGAATAAATTCTGGCCATCCAAGGGATCGTCGTCATTGGTCTCTTGCCCATGAGTGTGGGCACTTCCTCACTGGCCGTTATCAATCCGAGATCACTTTCTTAAGCGAGAAAAAGCGTGTATCGGCGCGTGAGCGTTTCGCAGATAGCTTCGCAAAGCACTTCCTCATGCCGGCGAGTGGACTGAACCGCCGTTTCACCGAGATGCATCGCAGCAGTGAACGAGGCATCACGCTGGCTCACGTTTGCACGCTGGCAGACCTGTATCAGGTTTCTGTGCAAGCATTGGTTCTGCGCTTGGAGGAACTCCGGCGGCTCCCGAGCGGAACGTGGGAGCGATTAGAAGCTGAAGGATTCAAGGTTCGTAGCGCCCAGCAACTGCTCGGCATTGACGCGAATCCGCCGATCAAGCATCTCCTGCCACAAAGATATGTTGATTTAGCGATCCTCGCATACCACCAGGGCAAATTAAGCGAGGGCCAATTAACGAGACTCCTAAGGACCGACCGCGTTGCCGCTCGCATGCAAGTTGAAAAAGCTAGTCATCGATTCAATGAAGAGGGGGATGACAATTTCATGAGCATCGAGCTGGACTTGGCTGCGCAGCTCGACGGAAAGTGAAAACGGCACGTGCCCAGCCAATCGGTCGCCATACTCGATGCATGTGTGCTTATCAATATTCTTGCCAGCGGACGCGCTCAGGAGATACTGACTGGCAGTGACTACAAGTTTGGCATTTGCACGGTTGTAAGTAAGGAAAGCATCTACCTACGAGCCGCTGACCCAAATGCACCCCCTGACACCGTCGAGCTTGACCCGTTTGTGAAATCAAAGTGCCTTACGGTCTACGCATTGTCGGGAGACAAGGAACAAACGTTGTATATCGACTATGCGGCAGATTTGGATGATGGAGAAGCTATGACATTGGCTCTGGCGTTCTCGCGAGGATTCACGGTGGCGACGGATGATCGCAAGGCTCGCCGCATCTTTCTTGAGGACACGGGTGATGTGACGCGGCTACTGTCAACTCCTCAGATTCTGAAACGCTGGTCTCCAAGAGCTGGCTTGACCGCTGGTGAGCTTAAGAAAGTGCTCCTCGAAGTCTCTCGCCGTGGCCGATTTTCTCCTCCGTCGGGAGATCCCGATTTCTCATGGTGGTCCCAATCCGTGCTCTAAGGTTCCACAGCAGAGGGAGCGTGGCAGGTTAAGGTGGGAATGGTAGAATCACGACGTCACGTTGCCACATTTCTTCGCGTCACAAGTATTGATCAATCTCGTCAAGCGGAACAGAAGGTAAAAAGTCCTGACTCTCGTATAGTGCTTGGAGAGCACCAGGAGAAATTGCCTTCAGCTTGTCAGCGGCAATCTGGGTTCCTGATCCTTCGACCCATGCGCACTCCCATACCATTGCTAGCGTGTTAGAACCGTCGGCTAGTACCGCGATTGTGTCAGTCTTAAAGCTTTGCCAGAGCAGATCCGAAGCCGTCCCCTTTTTTCCAGCTTCTAAAATTTGGCCGTAGGCGTTGACCAACTTTATAGGCGCAATTGTTATCCGACTTCGCGACATAAGCTTAACGGTGTTGTAGCCAGCATTCTGCCCGCCTTGAACAAGTTCCATACCGTGATTGCTACCTAGTGCAGCAGGAAGGCCGCTCAGAATTTCATCCACGTTGGCGTCTAACATACCGTCTTCGTAAGCGACATGAACTCCGTGTGCGTATCCTTTTGCATGTCCGAGCATTGTTGGCGAGGCAGTTCCATCAGGATTGCGAAATGGATCTCCATCGTCGAGGTACGAACCGTGTAGTGGCTGGCAGGCATCGCCCACATAGTGAGCTAGTACGCCACAGGCCGCCAAAAAACTGGCAAGATCTGATTTCTGTAAAAAGTCGACCATCTTTTTATAAATCTGCCACACGCGGAATGGAAGCAAACCTCGTTGAGAGATAGTTTTCCAGCCGATTCCGTCGTAGTAGGTCCGCCACGTTTGCGGATTCAGACTTGTATCGGTCGGGGTGAGTTCCTCCAATGATTTTCCTCCCGGAGGTGCGTAGTCCATGTCGGCGTAGTGGTTCGGATTCTCTGGACCACGTCTGCCGTAGGGAGTTGCCTGAGCCCTAACCTTCTTCCACACTTTGTCCGGCACATCTGCCAACTGCACAAAACCAGGTGGGTTGACATCATTCACGCTTGTATTGAGGCTTGAAGGATCGAAACTAATCCTGTCACGATTGGCAAGAAGGAATGCCTTCAATTTACCGTCCCGCACCTGGCCACAGGCGAAAGACCCGATGGTGTAATGACCCACAGCGCCCCAGTAGTCGAATGAATCACGGCCACGTGCGCGGAACAATTCAACATCCAACTCGCGACAAATTCCGCTTAAGTTGGACGCTAAGGCAAAAGGAAGAGTCGATGTGTTACCGGAGAAAACCGTGCCGCCCCACTGCACCGCGATTGGCATTAGGTCTCTATCAGGCTCCTGCGTGTCTACGACCCAAATCGATCCCGAATCTCCGGGTCTGGTGCGAAGAGGTTCATCAGTCATGGAACCGATAAGAAAATCCGCGACATACTCGAAGCCGCCGACAGACTTGTACCGGTAGAAGAGGGCTGCGATCCTTCCAGATAGTCTCCCGCTGGCGCAGCCGTAGGCCCGTACCGGGCAACCAATCAAGTCAACCGTCAAATTGGTTGCGTCCAAATCTCGCAGGGGGCCCAGTCTGCCCAGCCCATAGACCGAGGGGCTCCATTGAGTTAGGTCGTCCAGTTCGACAAGTCCAACATCGACGTTTGCATATACATTTTCACCCGGCCAACCTGGATATAGTCGCTCGAAAGACACTCGGCCTAATTGCTTGTCAGAAGAAACGCCAACTTTAACGGGCTTGTTGGCCAATACGGAAGAGAGACATTCACCGGCCTTGCCCGACACATGGCGATTGGTCAGGGCATAAACGGTGTGGCCGTCTGTTACCAGACAGCCAATCGATGCAACGTGGTCCATTTTCTGAACCGTTGTTTTTATTGGGTAACCGCCCGAGAGCGCGAGGTCGGGATACTTTAAGGCAAAAGGATCGACAGGCGGTGCAGGCGTTTGCCAGAGCGGCGCTAGCACAACGCAGATCGGAACCGCCTTCGTCTTCGTGTAAATAGTCTTTGGCACGAAGTCAGATGGAAGCAGATCACCTCCGACAAACTCATCCTGGTGGGCCCAATCAGAAACAAGTACGATGACGCACGGCCAAGAGTAGTCTCGGAGCTCAGCATTCTCAAGCGTTCGAGGCGGCTTTGGCGTTTTTGATGATCTTCCTTCGGTTGGCTTCACAGAGCTTAGGTCCGAAGGTCTTGGATCAGTCTTTCGAATAAGATACTTTCCAATCGCGGTTCCGACGACATTGGCCTTGTGCATCAAATGCACGTGGAATTGGTCCCTGGCCTCAAGTAGGTCGATAAGAGACAGGTTGGTGTAAGCGGGTTCACTCGGAAAGTAGTCCATCGCGTCAGCTCTCTTCTAGATTAGTTCGTACTCCCCCAAATGTCTGCAACAGCGCTTTCTGATCCCTACCGGTCAGCAAACGAACTTGTGTTCGCATACGCCTTACCGCAGTGTGGCTAGGCTTTTCGTGTCGGCTGATGCTCAGCAAGACGGTCTACAGCTGCAGTTGCGCGCGCAGTTTGAACGATAAGCGTTGGGTCGGTCGTTTTCTGAGGGTTAACAGCATACCCAGGGCTGATAGAACGCTCTGCGCTGCCCGGACTAATTTGGAGTGCTTCATAGAATCCAGAAATCTGCGAGCCCATGCCGTAGCCTTGCTTCTCATCTTGAGCAATTCGAATAGCGTTCAACTTTTGCCAAATATTCCATTCGTCGTGCGATCCTTTGCTGAAATACGCACTAGCCCGAACGGTATAGAATCGGACAAAATCGTGCCTTCGCTGAGCGAGTTTCTGTTCCTGCACCGCATGAGGTTCGGTCGAAACGTTCCCTCTCTCGTCCTTCAGAGGTAGTGAGAAATATTCTTGGAATGTAGAGTCGCTATTAAAGCGCGTAGAGAAATCGGATTCCACACCGACAGTGACATCTTTAGCTCCGCTGCGCATAAAAAAAGCCTTAACGTCTGAGGGGCTTAGGAAATAAAAGGCGGAGAATCGATCTCCTAGGTTACTCTTTCCATCTTCTGCTAGGACGCGGGTCCACATGTGCATATAGTCCCCGCCAACTGGAGGCCGTTCTTTCATTAACCCGTCAACATCGATTGTGGTGTGCTTTTCCAAACCAAGCTCGTAGGCATGCCTTCGGATCAGGCCAAGACCCTGTGCTGACTCCATCTGGTACTCGGCAGGATTCAAAAACCAAAAGCGAGGTCCCCATTCTGCTGATAATCGATTCCTGGTGAACGTAGCGATTTCAACGTTGGTCGCAAAATAACTTCCAGCCCGACTGCTAATCGGGCAACTCAGATAAACCACGAGTTTATTACTCGCAAGAGCGCGCAATATATCCAATTGAATAAAATCGACGTGTTTGTTGAACAGTTCTAGCCAAATGCCCTTGTGCCATTCGAATTCGATGTCCAGCGAGGCAACAGGTCGGCCAACCTCAAGTTCTCCATCATTCATACCGCGATCCTTTCTGCGAAGGATAATCTGGTGATCAGATTGGATATTTGGATCGTCAAAGAGCACTCCGCAAACTTGCGACCATCGCCTGAACTTTCTTCCAGCTCACGCGCATGTTGGGCCTACTAAGGTCCACCGGAGCTCCGGGTTCGAACGGATTGCTTGGAGGAACCGAAACTGATCCTCTGCAAAGCACAACATCAAGATTTTCAAGAGTTCCTAAAATTTTCGCGTGAAACGGTTGGACGGAGCCCGCAGTCCACGCTTCCATGCGCTTGAACTCACAGTAATCAGTGAACCTCCTCAGCGCGTCAGTCGTGTACAGACCAGAAAGCGGGTCCACCTTTCCACCCCCTGTCTCGTTGTTATTCTCTGGCACGTCGAGAAGACAAATTCTCGCCGCTTTGGCTTGGACAGGGGTATCGATCATTACTCCATCTGCGCCCCCCGCTTTTATCAGGTCAACGTAGTCCTTTGTTCTCTTCTCCAAGTCGGCGTCGAAACCTAATTCCGAGGGAATGTACGGTTCAAGAAGCTCAACTCGTGGCTGATCCGATTTGCCTTTCATCTTTTCTTTCGCTTTTTCCGGGTCATCTTTATACACATCGAAGAGATTGATACTGCCAGTTGTTGTGAAATAGAAGACACCTTGATCAATGAGCTGGCGAATCACATAGATCTTGGTCTTCCGCTGGTTCCATACCGTAAGATCAATCGGCAGAAAACTCCCAATCACTTGGAACGTACCAAATTGACGGCTATTTCTTATGGTGTCCCGGACCGCCTTTACGAGGCCAATCACCTGCTCGCGCGGTATACCGTCAACGCCGAACTTAATTATATTCGGACGTATGTCGCCTAAATCCATCGCGGCAGCAAACCCTATCGCTTCTTGCGACGCGCGAGTTTGAACTTCTTGTTCGGAACGAGTAACTGCTCGGCCCCCAGAGATTTCGGTGTAGAGCTGAAGGCTGGCACCGATGTTGACACTGGCACGAATGCGTCGCGTGCCTTCCGCCTGTCTCACCGCTGCTATGATGTCGGCGATGTCTTGCGGAGCGTACATGCCAACATCGGTACGTGGATCTTCGCAATCGATAATATCTGCCCCGCCAAGGAGAGCAGACCTTACTTCATCCGCGAAGAAAACGCTGACTAGTAGCTCGGGTTTGTTCATCTTGCCTCACTTCTTCTCTTGTCGTTGGCGAAGAATGGCTTCGAACCATTGTGTACTGCTAAACCGTCTCACAAACTCGGTATGCGTTTGCGATTAACGTGATCGATGGATTTGAAGCGCCTGCAGTAGGCATGAATGCCGCATCCAATACATACAACCCTTTCACCGTGTGGGATTGGCAATTTGCATCGAGCACGGACTTGCCCGGATCAGTGCCAGCCCTTAATGCCCCATGCACGTGGCCGTATCCAGGGTTTTCCTTCCCCTGTGGCTCGAACTTGCGAACTTCTCCGCCCGCTGCGGTCATGATGTCGGCGACTCGTTTCAAGGCATACGTACTAACTTCTTGGTCGTTCTTATCATGTTGATAGAATGTCCGAGCTACAGGAATACCCCAAGGGTCCTTGACTCCGTCGCTGTCCTCGATTTCCACGCGATTGTCCAAACGACTGATTGCCTCACCGGTGAACGAAAAAGAGACTCCCCCTTGAGACCTCAATTCCGACAGATAGTCGACCAGCTCCCTTCCCCACACGTTCTTCTTACTCTCACTCAAGCTGGCCCCTTGAACTAGGTGGAGCGGAGGTATGCATGTGTAGGGATCGTAGACGGAAAACTTACCACCTTTTCTTCGCATTCCTCCGTCTTCATACGTATACAAGCCGCGTAGCTGAAGACTCCCAATCGCAGTGCGTGGTTGAAACTGCGGCCCAGCATCCCAGACAGGCATTCCTTTGAAGGTCAGATGAAGATCGCCCTTAGGGTGATAGGTCAGGAATCGACCGATCAACTTGGGTGGGTCCGGTATTTCGGAATAAAGAAACAGCCGGGCGGATTGAATCGTCTGTACCGACACAAACACCAAGGGAGCTTCAAATGTCTTTTCGTCGCTGCCGGGGTTAGTTACATAACGAACGCCTCTGATTTTTCCTGGCTTACCGTTATTTCCTGTATCAAATAGAAGCCGTGTAACGTAGTGGCCGGTGCGAAGATCGCATAATCCGGTGCTCAGCGCTTTTCTCAGGACCGTATTTCCGCTGTTAGCACGGCTATTGACAGCGCAGCCAAACAGTTGGTTGTAGCCGCAAAAAGAGCACGCAGGACGGCTGTCAAAAGTTTGGGAATTTATTGCCCGAGCGCCAACGTAGGGCCGCATGCCCGCCTTGCGGAAAATATCCTTAAGAAAGGTGGTGGAAGAATGCAACCGAAGAGGCGGCATCGGATAGTCATATTCGCGATCGATCGTTCCATTGCGCAATGACTCCATTTCTGTTGAGTCCTGGTTGTCACCTGAGACACACCAATCCCGCTCGGCTTTCTTGAAATAAGGTACAAACTCTTCGTACGTCCAAGGCCAATCCACCATCGCATCACTGTTTGGAAGGTCCTTCACGTATTGCGTAACCGCAAAATCCTCGTCCGTGTATCGAGGAAAATTCGCGTCCCAAATCATTGTAGAGCCGCCCACCATGTTGGCTTCCCACCAGCGTTCACTCTTATTTCGATTTCCTTTCCCATCGACGTAGATCATGGGATCGTTTGTCTTGTGAGGAATCAGACTCTTGTGCGCCCAAAAATGGAGTTCGTCATACGGCAGGAAGTCTTCGGCAGTCTTCGCGGGTCCTCTTTCAAGAACGAGGACACGTTTACCACGACGAGTTAGAACGTGGGCCGCCGTTCCTCCACCTGCACCGCTACCAACGATGATTGCATCCCATTTCTCGGTCATCGATTAATTCCCCTCGAAAATCGCGAGTGTCAGCTTCGTTTCGGAGTCCTCGTAAAGTCTTTAGACGGACCGTTTGGGTAGCCATACCAAGACCACATCAGGCCGTCACGATTTCCGCCCCAGCGCGGGTCTGAGAAACTGCCTTCAACGCAGTGTTGACGCAGGATCGGAAAAAAGCGATCTCTTTGCCATGCTGGACTCGGGAACCCGTCCAGATTTCCGGCTTTGAGATCCGTCAGAAGGGCCGTCATCTGATCTGCACTTAGTTGGTACAGAGCCTTTTTAAATTTGGTCTGCGACGCCGCGTTCAGCATTGCCAAACCGGCTCTGTAGAGAGGTTTCCAATCGGCGATCTCGTAGTACTCGGAATCGTCCATCGCAAGAAGCCGGTCAAGATAATCCGCAGCACCCACGTCCTTCGCTCCCGGATTCTTGTCACCACCGGGCAGAATCGCTTCGAAGATCGCTTGGACCTGCTGTTTTTCTTCGTCCGTAAAGAAACGGTCTTTTGGAGCTTTGTATTCCCACATTTAGATTGCACCTCCGTTCAGCGTTTCGCGATACCGAGTTTCGACTCCATCCGCTCTACCATTGCGACGTATGGAGTGATATCAGCCGGACCAAAATGTTGTAGTAGATTGAGTACCATTGCGTCGTCTGTATCGTTGAAGTGGGTGCCGGCTTCAGGGTAAAGCTGGTAGTTTTCACGGACGGCGTGCGCCTCGAACAGAAAAACAAACGCTTCTAGGCTCTTTTGAAAATCCCAGATGGCATAAAACCGGTCGTCATCATCTCCTCGCTCGATCCGCCTCCATGCGACCTTCATGGCGCTCCAATAAGCGCGAGCTTGTTCGTGCTGGTCCAAAATCCACTGTCCACGGTCGGAATTCATTCCACATGCAACCGCGACTTCGATCATGGCTTCTTCAGCTTGAAGGTGGATCTGATCCGCGAAGTGCTCGATCAGGTAAACGTAATAACCCATCGAGCTGTAGACGCTCTCAGGGATTTTCAGTTCCTGGCGGCTGGGTGGACTGATCCACTTGGGTTGATCGAGAGGGGGAGCCTTGCCATCAACTAACTTCTTTAGTTCTCTTGCAATCAGTTCTCCGCACGCAAAAATTCGTTCTCCCAACAGATGTTCATGCTTTAGCAGGGCCTCGAACTGGCGGCCACTGTCGACCGCTGATGCACCGATCCTTCCCACAAGCGCTGGGGCAAAATCTCGACCAGGAGGACACTCCTTACGTTCTGCCTGCATTCCTGCGAGTCTGGCTCCAAGAACCTCGTTTGTGTTTTCTCCGATGTAGAGGCATTCCTCTATTTTTAGCTTTAACTTATCGGCTGCGTACTTGTAGATCTCAGGCCAGGGCTTATTCGCGCTCGGCAGCTTCAGTGCAGCGGCGGCCTCATGATTCGTGACGATATTTTCCCGTAGGATGTAGTTCCCGATTGTCTTGGGTTTTCCCGTCTTTTCATCTTCTGAGAGGAGCGCGGTACAGAGCATGTCACGTCCCTGCTCGTCCGTCACATTATCGGGGAGGTTGGTGATCGCTCCCAGCGTGACGTGCATTTGGCTCACAGCATCTAACAACTGCTCGGTACTTGGTCGGTAAGGGATGAGATGACCTGGTCTGTCGACCTCGCCCAATGTATCGCGAATATCAAAGAAGATCGCCTTAATAGCAGTCATATGCTAGACCCGTCCCTTGTGACCTGAATATTCGCTTCTCTCGTCTCAAGCGCGAGAGAGACTTTAGGGAAATCAGAACCTATTGGCCGCGAGCTATGCCTAGTTTTGGGAGAGTAGCGATAATCCGCGCCCGCGAACTTTACCCTTAAACGGTGATGCCGAGCGACAAATTTCGGGAGAATTGCGGGTACGACGGTCGAGGAGAAATTGACGCAGTTGGGCATGACTCGTCTGGGTCACAGCCTTCCCCCTCGAAAGACTGCACGCGAAACAATATGCGACCTTACCTGGAAGTGTCAAGAGCCGAGATAAGACTTAACACACCATTAATAGTCCCTTTGCATTCAACCAGGCGTCCCGAGCCTCAACGGGCGAGATCCTCGCGCCGAAGACACTGCCCTTCGCGCTCCAAATACGCAAGCCCCAAAACCAGGCTACGTAGTTCTCGGAAAGGCCGCGCTAGAGAGCAAGAATGGTCGGCGCTGAGCACAGCTTCACAGCTGTGGTTCTTTCGGAAACTTGATTACCCACTCATAAACGTTAGGACCCGCAGTTACAACCGCTACGAGTTCGCCTCCTTGGGAGCCAGCTAGATTGAGCATCTGAATTACCGGGACAGCTCCGCTCGGAAGTGTGACGGTGCCACCGTTGCTCTGAAAAATCCTGTAAGCCCATGTCTGCATAGACCGCACTCCCCTTTCTGTTCGAGAAGGTTTCTACGTCCACCAGAGCAAGGCCTGAAGTCTTGCGACCGGTTTTATGTGTCAGACTATACGCTGCTTTTCCATTACATCTCCGTTAATTCAACGCATTCAGATTTCCATTAACTTCAGGGTAGCAGTGTCTCACAACTCGTCGAGCTGCACGCGTCGGATGCCCTCGGCCTTCCGATTGCCATGCGTCTACCCGGAGAACCTCCTCGAAATCCTCCCTGACGGTGCTGCGAAGCATCGTCGAGGGCGGGTCCCTGAAATGCTTCACGTGACGAGGTTCCGAGGAACTCATAGCATCTCCAGTTCGAATCTGTATTGTCTTCGTAAGATGTCCGTCTGACCGTAAATTATCTTAGCCGTGGCAGTGGGCAGGATTGCCGTGGATCGAAATGGAACGGGGAGAGAGTCGAACCTATCGGTTAGCTCCCGAAAACATGAGACTTAAGCCGCTGAGTGGATCAATTGACTCCGGAACGGTATGCTCAAGAATTGTCTATTCGGTACGTATCGGGCCCCCGCAACCACTGCGCCCACCTGCACTGTCGGGCTGACATTTTCTTTCCTGCCGCCAGCGCAGGTGGCCGGAGGTCGTTCCCGGCTCATCTCCAACCTACGCAATTATCCGAACCAAGCCCAAG